>Ga0299913_10000179_pt1 | contig 34221 bp, 34 predicted proteins | sample RVTome_9_FD_201360 | JGI IMG/M metagenome (GOLD analysis project Ga0299913, IMG submission 201360) | Soil microbial communities from uranium-contaminated site in the Upper Colorado River Basin, Wyoming, United States - RVT155D38 (version 2) ... | reverse complement strand
GCACGGAAGATCCAGCGCTTCTTCTCTCAGCCGTTCTTCGTGGCCGAGCAGTTCACCGGCCTGCCCGGCAAGTCGGTGCCGCTGGCCGAGACGATCGAGAGCTTCGAGGCGATCGCGAACGGCGACTTGGATCACCTGCCCGAGCAGGCGTTCTTCAACGTCGGCGGCATCGAAGAGGCGCAGGCCAAGGCCAAGTCCCTCGCGGACAGCTAGGAATCCCGATCATGGCGACCATGATGGTGCACGTGGTCTCGCCGGAGGCGCGGCTGTTCTCCGGCGAGGCGAGCGAGGTCTACGCGCGCAGCCTCGACGGCGAGATCGGCATCCTGCCGGGCCACCAGCCGGCGCTGCTCGCGCTGGCCGATGCGCCCGTGCGCGTGAAGACCGCCGAGGGCACCCAGGAGTTCCACGTGCGCGGCGGCTTCCTGTCCTTCCGCGACAACGTCCTCACAGTCCTCGCCGACTCCGCCGACTAACCCCCCCCCGCGTACCCATGCACCCAATTGACTGGGTGCAGAAGCGTGCACAGGTGAGCGTGGATGCACCCAGTTGGGGATTGGGTGCATGGGTGCGTCAGGGGCGGCGGGCGGCTTCCATGCGCAGCTTGGCCACACCGAGCGAGGCGGCCACGGCCAGCGCGCCGCCCAGCGACAGGTTCGCGGGCAGGCCCGTCTCGGGCAGGCCCGTCTCGGGCAGGCTGATCGCTGCCGGCGGCGAGACGCTGTCGTCCGAGGCGGCGCCATAAGGGTTGGCGAGCACGAGTTCGGTGTTGCGGTCCTCGGGCTTGCCCATGCCCGTGCCGAAGCCCGCCTGGGGGTCGTTGCCGGCCAGCTCGCGCGCGAATGCGGCCACCGGGGTGTCCTCGTGGTCGAACATCGTGGTGAAGATCGACAGCGTGCCGTCGCGGTTGTCGACCACGTCGACGATGCGCGACTGGCACGGCCAGTCGATGTGCGCGGCGGTGCCGATGTCCCACCACTTGCCGCGCGGCGTGATCACGTTGTCGTGCGTGTGCCCGTTGACCCAGGCGATCACGCACGGGTGCGCGTCGACCACCGCGAGGACCTCGTCGGCCATGTGCCGTGGCAGGTCCGAGTACGACGGGTCGCGCAGCGGGTCGGGGTCCTGCAGGGGATTGGTGAGCGAGCGCGGTCCGTGGTGGCTGAACAGCATCACGAACTTGCGCTCCGCATCCGCCTTGGCGAGCTCCGCGGCCAGCCACTGGAGCTGGACGTCACCGATCGATCCCTCGGCGTAGCCCCCCGGGTTGACGGAGTCCAGCACGATCCAGCGGACGCTGCCGTGGTCGGCCGTGTAGTACGCGCGGGTCGTATCGACGTTGGACTGCGAGAAGCCGTGGCCCTTGGGCAGGCCGGGCGAGTCGAGGTGGCCCTGGATCCATTCCTGGCGCAGCGCGTAGCGGCGATCCGCGTCGGCCGTCACTGCCATGACCTGCGCGCCGGGCGTGGGGGCGACCGGGGTCTGCGGTGGGCACGGGGCCGAACCGGGGGGCAGCCCGACGACCTTCACCGCACTGGTGCCGATGCCTTCGAACACGGGGTTCACGGGGGCGTTGCCCTGTGCGAGGCCGTCGTGGTTGCCGAAGCAGGTGTACCAGGGTAGGCCCACGCCGACGGCGTCGAACTCGGCCAGCGCCTGCTCCAGGAACCCGGCGCGCGCCGGGAAGCCCCAGGCGCTCTTGTACAGGTCGTTCACCGCCGGGTCCGGGTGCCAGTACTCGGTGCTGCCCGAGGTCGCGACGCCTTCGTAGCGGGCCGGGTCGCCCGAGTCGGGGCGGACGCGGCCGCCGTCCATCACGCCGAGGAACACGGCGAGCTCGTTGGCCTGCTGGTTGTCGATGTTGTCGCCGGTCGAGATGGACATCGCGATCGGCGCGCCCGTGACCGGCGAGACGCCGATGCGGCGCAGGCGCTGCAACATCGCGTCGGCGACGCGGGCGGAGGCCATCTCGTGCGGGCGGTAGGCCGCGTTGATCGGGTCGGCGGGGCATTGGCCGTTGGCGTAGCGGTCCAGGAACTCCACGCGCGACGGCGACTGCCCGTCGACGATGTGCTGGTCGGTCAGGTGGACGAACGACAGCAGGCTGCGGCGGCGCCCGGCGCGGCCGTCCAGCGGCGCGGTGATGTCGCCGCGCACAATGTGCGGCTCGCCCGGCAGCGACACGACGGGGCGATAGCCCAGCGTGCCCGCCGTGCCGGGGCCCAGCCGCTGCGCGAGAGTCGTCCATTCGGCAGCGGCGGCCGCGGCCTGGGGCGACTGCGCCTGCAGTGCCCTGGCGGCTGACGCGGGCGACATGCCCGTGGTGGCGGCGACGGCGCCGGTGAGGGCGAGGAAGCGGCGGCGGGACAGGGGCATGGAAGTCTCCTGCGGACGGCGGTCTGATCCGGTAATTCGACGCAGCCCGGCCGTGTTCCTGTCGCCGTTCGCGCGAACGCCTGCGGGTTTGCGCCGCATGGCGCCTGAGGTACGTGCTCAGTGTGCTCCAAATGACGCGAGGGCGCCGGTCAATCGGATGGTCAGCGCGCCCACAGGATCGCCGCGCACATCGCGCGCAGGCTCGCGGCGACCTGCTCGCGGGGCATCAGCAGCCGCAGCGGCGGCATGGCGTAGGCCATGCTGAACGCGCCGATCACCCGGGCGCGGCATTCGAGCCGGGTCAGTTCCGGCCGCGCCGCCGACAGGGCGTCCACCCACGCGCGCATGTGCACGCGCAGATGGTCCGCGCCCCACTGGCGGATTTCGTCGCGCAGCACGCCTTGGTCCTCCAGGACCAGGACGGACAGCGCGGGCGCCTCCAGCACCCCGTCGAGATAGTTGTCCACCAGCCGTTCGAGGGTGCGGGGCGGGGGATCGCCCGCGGTGACGATGGCCTGGACACGCGCCATCAGGCGTTCGCCCGCGTCCGTGAGCGCCGTCTCGAGGATTGCCTGCTTGCTGGGGAAGTGACGGTAGATGCCGGGTCCGGTGATGCCGATGGCCGCGCCGATGTCGGCCATGTTGGTCGACTGGTAGCCCCGCTCGTTGAACAGCGCGACGGCGGCTTCGAGGATTTCACCGGGCCGCGACGGCCGTCGCTTCGCCCGCGGCCTGGGCCCGTTCGTGTGCCCTTCCGCCGGTTCCGCGCCGCCGCCACGCCGCTCTTCGCTCACGCCCCGTTCCTCACATCCGCCTGGGCGGAAGTCTAAGCGGGCGACGGGGATCCCGGGGGGGAGGCGTCCGCCCGGACAGCACCCGGACGCGAGTGCGTCCAACCCGCATGGGTAGACTCGGACGCACTGATGGACGCCTTCCTCGTACGCGGTGGCGGCCCGTTGCGCGGCACGGTTCGCGTCAACGGCGCCAAGAACTCCGCACTCAAGCTGGTCGCCGCGGCCCTCCTGGCTCCCGGCGTTGCGACCATCCGGAATGTTCCCGACATCGCGGACATGCGCGTGATGGGCGCCGTCCTCGAGCACCTCGGCGTGGGGGTGGACGCCAGCGCCGGCGCCTACCGGCTGACCGTGCCCGACCGGATCGGCGACGAGACGCCCGCGCACCTCGTCAGCATGCTGCGCGCGTCGATCATCGTGCTCGGCCCCCTGCTCGCCCGCTGCGGCCACGCGCGCCTGGCGATGCCGGGAGGCTGCAACCTCGGCAACCGCTCCATCGACATGCACCTGTCGGGCCTGCAGCAGATGGGTGCCGAGATCGTCTACGGCGAGGACTACGTCGAGGCCACCGCCGCCGAGCTGCGCGGCGCGGACGTCGAGTTGCCGTTCGCCAGCGTCGGCGCGACCGAGAACCTGCTGATGGCCGCGGTGACCGCCAAGGGCACCACACGGCTGGGCAACGTGGCGCGTGAGCCGGAAATCGCGGACCTGGCCGCGTACCTGTCCGCCATGGGCGCGCGGATCGAGGGCGCCGGCTCGCCCGAGATCACCGTCGAGGGCGTGGGAGCGTTGCATCCCGCCGACCACACCGTGGTGCCGGATCGCATCGAAGCCGGGACGTTCGCGGTCGCCGCCGCGCTCAGCGGGGGCGAGCTGCGCATCGAGGAGGCGGTCCCCGGCCACCTGCGCCTGCCGCTGGACAAGCTGCGTGCGATCGGCGCCGAGGTCGACGAGGAGGAGCGCGCCTTCACGGTGCGCCGCGACGGGCCGCTGCGCCCCGCCGACGTGGTCACCCTGCCGTACCCGGGCTTCCCGACCGACCTGCAGCCGCAGTTCCTGGTGCTGCTGTCCCAGGCGCACGGGCCGTCGATCATGACCGAGAACGTGTTCGACGGCCGCTTCTCGATCATCGACGAGCTGCGGCGGCTGGGCGCCGACGTCGCGCTGGAGGGCCATCACGCCCTCGTGCGCGGCCCCCGCCCGCTGCGGGGGACGACCGTCCGTGCCACCGACCTGCGCGCCGGCGCGGCGCTCGTGCTCGCCGGGCTGGTCGCCGAGGGCGAGACCGTCGTGACGGATCCCTATCACGTGGACCGCGGATACCAGGATCTCGCGGGCCGCCTGCGGGCGGTCGGAGGAGACGTCCAGCGGACGGGGACCGCCGCGATGCCGGCGGATCTCGCCGCGGGCGTCGCATGACCAGCGAGATCGAACAGCCCGCCGCCGTCGGGCGGCCCCCGGCCCCCCCGGTGCCGTGGCGCTGGACCGACGCGCTGCTCGTGCTGCTCCTGTCCGTCCTCGGCGCCGCCCTGCTCCAGCCGCTGGTCGGCGCGCTGCGGCTCGGGGTGTACGGCGAGGCGCTGATGCTCCTGCTGATCGCCGCCCTGACCGGGGTGCTCACCTGGACCGTGGCGCGCCGCCGTTACGGCGACCAGGTCCGCCTGCTGCTCGGCCATCGCCGCCCGACCGGCCGGGACGTCGTCGCGGGCCTGGGCGCCGCGGTCGTGGGCGCCCTGGGCGTCAGCGCGATCGTGTACCTGCTGACCCTCGGCGGACGGCCGCCCGACGTCCAGCAACAGTTGCGCGACGCCGCGTCGAACCCGGCGACGCTGCCGTTCATGGCGCTGGCGGCGGTCGTGGTCGTCCCGATCGCCGAGGAGCTGCTGTACCGGGGGATGCTGTTCCAGGCGCTGCGGACCCGCCTGGGACGCTGGCCCGCGATCGGGCTGTCCGGCTTCGTGTTCGGCCTGCTGCACGCGCAGGGCACGCTCGAGGGCACCTTGCTGCTGCTCGCGGCGTTCTACCCCTTTGGCATGTGGCTCGCGTGGCTGTTCGACCGCCGCGGCACGCTGGTCGCCTCGATCGTGTGCCACATGGCCTACAACGGCGCCAATCTCGCCCTGTTCCTGTCGGGCCGCTGAGCCTCCCGGGGCCGAGAATCGGGTCCGCATGGCCTCCGCTACACTGCCTGCCGCATCCGCGGCCGTCCCCGGACGATCAGAGCAGGGCGACAGATGATGGTGCAATTCGGCACCCAGGAGTGGCTTGACGAGTACCGCCGGCGCATCAATGCGTCCCCGGCGTACCGTGCGGCGGCCGCGACCTGGGAAGGCGCCGTCGCCTACCTGTTCGAGGCCGAGGAGGGCCGCTCGCCCCGTACGCTGTGCGCGATCATCGACCTGTGGCGCGGGGACTGCCGGTCGGCGCGCATCGGCACGCCCGAGGAGGCCGCGAAGGCGCCGTTCCTGATCCGTGCGCCGTACAGCCGCTGGAAGCAGATCCTGCGTGGCGAACTGGAGCCCATCAAGGGGATGATGCAGGGCAAGTTGCTGTTGCGCGGCGACCCGCGCGCCATCGTCCGCCACCTGCGCGCGTCGCACGAGCTCGTGACGATCGCCGCGGACATCCCCACCGAATTTCCCGACGAGTAGCCCCCGCGGCGCCGGACGGACGACAAAGGACACGTACGTGGAGATCAGCAAGGTCGGTGTGGTCGGCTGCGGCACCATGGGCGCCGGCATCGCGGAGGTCGTGGCGCGCGCAGGCGTGCCCGTGGCCTTCGTCGAGGTGTCCGGCGAGGCCGTCGCGGCCGCCAGGGCGCGGATCGAGGCATCGCTGGGGCGCGCGGTCGCGGGCGGCAAGCTCGACGCCGCGGAGCGTGACGCCGCGTTGGCGCGCATCTCCGGCGGCACGGAGCTGGGGGACCTCGAGGACGCTGACCTCGTGATCGAGGCGGTGCCGGAGCGTCTCCACGTCAAGCTCCAGGTCTTCCAGGCGCTGGACGAGGTGATGAAGCCGGGCGCGCTGATCGCCACGAACACCTCATCGCTGCCGGTGATCGACCTGGCCGTGCAGACCAGCCGCCCCGACCGGGTCGTGGGCCTGCACTTCTTCAATCCCGCGCCGGTGATGAACCTGGTCGAGCTGGTCACCACGGTGATCACCTCCGACGAGTCGGTCGAGGCGCTGCGCTCGTTCGCCGCGACCCTGGGCAAGACGCCGGTTGTGATCCGCGACCGTGCCGGATTCATCGCCAACCTGCTGCTGTTCCCCTACCTCAACCAGGCGATCGGGATGCTGGAGGACCGCTACGCCACGCGCGAGGACATCGATGCGTCGATGCGCTTCGGCACCGGCCACCCGATGGGCCCGCTGGGGCTGCTTGATCTGATCGGGTTGGACAGTGCGCTGAACATCCTGGATCGCCTGCACGAGGAGTTCGGCGGCACGCGCTACGCCCCGCGTCCGATGTTGCGCCACCTTGTCGCCGCCGGCTTCCTGGGGCGCAAGACGGGCCGCGGTTTCTACACCTACGAGGCGCCGGGCTCGCCGGTCGTGGCCGCCGACGAGGCGGGCGGCGTGGCCAAGCCCGACCCCGCCACGGTCGACGGCTGGCGAACCGTCGGTGTGCTCGGCACCGGGACGATGGCTTCGGGCATCGCCGAGGTGTGCGTGAAGGCCGGGTTCGACGTCGTGATCCGCGGCCGCAGCGTCGACAAGGCGCAAGGCGCGGTGCGGGCGATCGACAAGAGCCTGTCCAAGGCGGTCGAGCGCGGCAAGCTCGAGGCCGACGCGAAGGACGCGCTGCTCGCGAAGCTGACGGCCACCGACGACATCGCCGGCTTCGGGGACTGCGACGTGGTGATCGAGGCGGTGGCCGAGGACCTCGAACTGAAGCGCGAGCTGTTCGCGCAGCTCGACCAGGTGACCAAGCCGTCGGCGCTGCTCGCCACAACCACGTCTAGCCTGCCGGTGATCGAATGCGCAATGGCGACGTCGCGGCCCGAGCGGGTCATCGGCGTGCACTTCTTCAACCCGGCCGCGATCATGCGCCTGGTCGAGATCGTGCCGACGGTGCGCACCGAGGCGCTCGCGCTGGAGCAGGCGCGCGCCTTCACCGCCAAGGTCGGCAAGCACGGCGTGCTGTGCGGCGACCGTGCCGGGTTCATCGTGAACGCGCTGCTGTTCCCGTACCTGAACGATGCGGTGCGGATGCTGGAGTCCGGCTACGCGACGGTCGGCGAGATCGACGCGGCCATGAAGCTGGGCGCGGGGCACCCGATGGGGCCGTTCACCCTGATGGACGTGGTCGGCCTGGATGTGACCCTGGAGATCTGCAAGGCGCTGCACGCCGAGTTCCAGGAGCCTGACTTCGCCCCCGCGCAGCTGTTGGAGCACATGGTCTCCATCGGCTATCTCGGTCGCAAGACCGGGCGCGGCTTCCTGGTGTACTGAGCGACGAAGGTGCGGCAATGAGCAAGGGCAGCAGGAAGAAGCGTTCGACGCGTCCGTGGAACAACCCCGACGCGCTGCGCGATCTCGGCGACCTCATCACCCCGGCGATGGACCAGGACCTGGACCTCGACGGCTACGAGGTGCGCCGTGTCGACGGGCCGAGCGCGGCCAAGGAATACATCTGTCCCGAGTGCGGCAATACGATCCCACCGGGCGAGGGGCACGTGGTGGTGTGGCCGCAGGGCGACACCGACCTGCGCCGCCATTGGCACCGCCACTGCTGGCGCATCGAGGTGCGCCGCAGCCGCGGGGCCGATGCGGAGGACGCCGAGTAGGCACCGTGGGGGACTGGCCGGTCAGGCCGAGAGAGGAAACGTCGTGAGCGGGAAGAAGCACAAGCGCGAACTGAAGCGGCAGCGCGAGGCGCTGAAGGAGCAACAGCGCCAGGCGGAGCGGCGCAAGAGCCTGATCACCGCCGGCATCGTCGGCTTGGTGGTCCTGATCGGCCTGGGGCTGATCTGGGACACGATCCGCACCGAGCGCGCGGTCGAGACGGCCGCCGCCTGCGGCGCGAAGAAGCCCGAGGCCGCCGACGCCGAGCGGCCGCAGAGCTTGCCCGAGGCGCCGTCGCTGTCGCTCGTGCCGGGCGACTACACCGCGGTGATCGAGACCTCGTGCGGCAAGATGACCGTCGACCTGTACGAGGACCGCACGCCCACGACGGTGAACAACTTCGTGGCGCTCGCCGCGATCAAGTTCTACGACGGCCTTCAGGTCTTCCGCCACGCGCCATCGATCTTCGCGCTGCAGACGGGGTCGGCGACCAACGCCGCCGACTTCCAGATCGGCTACACGATCGCCGACGAGCTCGCGGCCGCGCAGTCCGAGGGCTACACGCCAGGGTCGCTGGCGATGGCCAACTCGGGGCCGAACACCAATGGCAGCCAGTTCTTCTTCACCTACGACAAGTCCGAGCTGCCGCCGCAGTACTCCAAGTTCGGCAACCTGACCGAGGGCGTCGGCGCGTTGAAGGCCATGGCGAAGGTCGAGGTCGACGGCGAAGCGCCCAAGGAGCCGATCTACATCGAGTCCGTCGAGATCTTCGTGGACGGCAAGCCGCTGGAGGACGTCATCGAGGCGAACAAGCCGAGCCCGTCGGCGACCGCGAGTGCGTCGCCGTCGGCCACGCCAGGAAAGGAATGACGATGGAGGTCGCGTTCGGCGCCGCCGTGCCCGAGGCCTACGGGCAGTCCAAGCCCCGCTTCGACGCCCCCGAGCAGGTGCTCGACGGCAACGCCCGCCACGAGGCGGTGATTGCTACCAGCGGCGGCCCGATCCGCGTCGAGCTGTACAGCGACGAATCGCCCGCCACCGTGAACAGCTTCCTGTTCCTGGCCGGGCAGGGCTTCTACGACGGCACGATCATCCACCGCGTCGTGCCCGGCTTCGTGGTGCAGATGGGCGACCCGACCGGCAGCGGCAGCGGCGGCCCCGGCTACCGCTTCGACGACGAGCTCGAAGGCGCCCGCGCCCGCGGCTACAGCCGCGGGACCGTCGCCATGGCCAACGCGGGGCCGAACACCAACGGTAGCCAGTTCTTCATCTGCCTCGAGGACGTGCCGCTGCCCCCGGCCTATGCCGTGTTCGGCCGCGTGCTGGAGGGGATGGAGGTCGTCGACGCGATCGCCGAGCTCCCTCTGCGCGGCGAGTCGCCCACCGAGACCGTCTTCGTCGAGTCCGTCCGCTCCGCCTAGCTCTCGGTGGGGTCGTCGCCGAGGACGTCGAGGGGGGGCATCTCGTCGAGTGAGACGCGGCGGTGGCGGACGCCCTGCTGGTAGTCCTTCATCCGCTGGGGGTAGCCGACGATGCGCGCGTCGTACAGCGGCACGCGGTTGTCGTTGCACAGCCGCCGCGCCTGGTCCTCGTTCTGGATCGGCCGGCGCACGCTGTCGCCGTCGCCGTCCACCAGGCACAAGCTCATCGGCCACACCGCTGTCGGCGGCTCGATGAACGCCTCGACGCCGTCGCGTTCGCGCATGAACGCGATGAGGTCGCGTGTCAGCTGCGCCGACGGGGCGGGCACGGGGGATTTGCGGCGCGAGCGGCGGAAACGATCGAACAGGCCCATGGCGACAGTGTAGGCAGGGCTTCGCGCCCATTGGACATAGCCGCTCGTCCACAGGCCAGGCGGGCGAAGCCTTGTCCGAGCGCGGCCGCGTGTCCATGCTGGCGGGCATGAACGAATCCGAACTGTGCCTGCCGACCCGTCCGCTGTACCGAACCGAGTACGAAGCGCTGGGCGCCCTCGGCTTCTTCGACGACGAGAAAGTGGAGCTGCTCGACGGGCAAGTCGTACTCGCCGCCGAGGAGGGCTCCTCGCATGGAGCCGTCTATCGCCGGTTGAATCGCATCCTGGTCGAGGCGATCCCCGCTGCGGAAGGCGAGGTGGGCGTGGGCAACCCGCTCAGCCTGAGCAACCTGTCCTCGCCGCAGCCGGACTTCATGGTCGTCCCGCCGAGCGACTTCTACCGTGAGGCGCATCCCACGACCGCGAGCCTCGTGATCGAGGTGGCGAAAGCCAGCCGCCGCCTCGACCTGGGGTTCAAGGCCGTCCTGTACGCCGCCGCGGGCATCCCCGAGTACTGGGTTGTCGATCTGGTGCGCGACGAGATCGTGGTGCATCGCGAGCCGGCCGTGAAGACGTGGGAGTCGATCACGCGGCATCGTGACGGCGTGGTCCGCGCCCTCCGGCACCCCGCGGTCGCCGTGGACGTGCGGGCGCTGCTGGCCTGACCTGCTGACCGGCGCGTCAGATCGTGCCCTCGGCCCGCAGCCTGGCGATCTGCGCATCGTCCAAGCCGAGCACTTCTCGATACACCTGGTTGTTCGCGGCGCCGAGCGCGCCGCCCGCCCAGCGGACGCGGCCTGGCGAGACGCTCAGGCGCGGCACGACATCGGCCATGGCGATCTCGCCGAGATCCTCGTCGGGTACGCGGGTGATCGTCCCCCGGGCGGCGAAGTGCGGGTCGGTGAACACGTCGGCCATGCGGTAGATCGGCGCGGCCGCCGCGTCGGCCGCCTCGAATGCGGCCAGCGCCTCGTCCAGCGAATGCCGACCCACCCATTCGGCGATGATCGCGTCGAGTTCCTCGGCGTGCTCCAGTCGCGCATCGTTGGTCGCGAAGCGTGGGTCCTCGACCAGTTCGGGCCGTCCCACCGCGGCGAGGATGCGGTGCGCCACGGCCGGGGAGGTGCCGGACACGCCGATCCAATGGCCGTCGGCGGTCACGTACGCCCCGCGGGGCGCGGTGAACGGCATGCGGTTGCCCAGGCGCGTGGACTCCTGGCCGGTCAGGTCGTACAGCGCCGGCAGGGGACCGAGCATGGCGAACAGCGGCTCGTACAGGCTTACGTCGACGACCTGCCCTGCGCCGCCGTTGCGCTCGCGGTGCAGCAGGGCCATGAGGGTCGCCATGGTTCCCCAGATCCCGGCGGATTCGTCGGCCAGTGCGATCGCCGGCAGCTGCGGCGGTCCGCCCTCCTCGCCGTGCGTGCCCGCGAAGCCCGACAGCGACTCGGCCAGCGTCCCGAAGCCCGGACGCCCGGCGTACGGCCCGTCCTGGCCGAAGCCGCTAACGCGCGTGATCACCAGGCGCGGGTTGTCCCCGAGCAACACCTCGGGTCCCAGGCCCCAGCGCTCCAGGGTGCCCGGGCGAAAGTTCTCGACCAGCACGTCCGAACGCTTCGCGAGCTCGCGGCACAGTTCGGCGCCGCGGGGGTCGGCGAGGTTCAGGGTGATCGGCAGCTTGTTGCGGTTGACCGTCTTCCACCACAGCGACTCGCCCCGGACCTTGTAGCCCAGCGCCCGCGAGCTGTCCCCGTGCACCGGGTGCTCGACCTTGATGACCTCCGCGCCGAAGTCGCCGAGATTGCGCGCGATCACCGGTCCCGCGACGACGGTCGACAGGTCGAGGACGCGCAGGCCCTCCAGGGGGAGTGGCGCCGTGGTCACGGGCGGGTCAGTGGTGACCGCCGCCGCCCTTCAGCGCCGGGTCCTCCACGAGTTCGACCAGCACGCCCATGGCGGCCTTGGGGTGGATGAACGCGACCGTGCAGCCGCGCGAGCCCGGGCGCGGGTGATCCTCGACGATGCGCACGCCGAGGTCCTTCAGGTCGTCGAAGGTGGCCTGGATGTCGGCGACGCCGTAGCCGATGTGATGCACGCCCGGGCCGCCGTTGCGCTCCAGGAACTTTGCCACCGGCGAGGTGTCCGAGGTCGGGGCCAGCAACTGGATGTAGCTCTCGCCGATCTTCAGCAGCGCCTCGTCGACACCGTCGCTCTCGATGCGCTCGCGGTGCGCGACCTCCGCCTGGTACAGCCGCTCGTGGTAACGGACGGCCTCCTCGAGGTCCTCCACCGCATAGCCGACGTGATCGATCCGCTGCAGTCGCATCGTTCAGTTCTTCCGTTGGGGGGCCAATCGCCCCGATTGTAGGAGCCTGTAGGTTGACTGATGCAAGTGACGACGGGGCCAAGGGGTTGTGGATGTTCGGGAGGAATCGTCAGAAGCGCGAGGTACTACCAGGCGGTCACGGTCCGGCACTCGCGGGGAATCGTGGCATGTTGTTTTCATCGGAGCCACTGCCGCTTCAGGCTCATGAACAAGCCGCGATTGCGTTGGGCATTGCGATCTTCGATCAGCAGTTGCTCATGAGTGGTGGACCCACGGGGAGCCCGCTGCTCAACTTCAAGGCGACGTTGAATTGCGTGTGGACGCTCAATCCCGATGGAACCCTTTACTACGCGGTGCCTTGGACCGAAGCGCACGCGTGGGAGCTCGACAAAGAGGGTGATGTGGTGGTGCTGCGGGGTGGGTTTGTTCACCATGAGTTCATGCGCCTTCGATTGGAACCTATGTCCGAATACCGAGAGGCGTTGGTGGCGTTGGTAGATGCGTCAGTGATGCGCAACGTCTGATGGTTCACCGATGCGGGGCCTAGCATCCCGAACATGGACTGCATCTTTTGCGCGATCGAGACGGGGGCGGCGCCGAGCCACCCGGTCTACGAGGACCCGCACGCGATCGCGTTCATGGACATCAACCCGGTGGTCTCCGGCCACGTCCTGGTCGTCCCCCGCCGGCACATGACCGACCTGTACGGCCTCGGCGAGCACGAGGCCGGCCCGTACATGACCGCCGTCAGCCGCGTCGCCCACATGGTCAACAAGGCGCTGGCGCCCGACGGCCTCAACCTGTTCCAGTCCAACGGCGTCGCGGCCTGGCAGAGCGTCTTCCACCTGCACGTCCACGTCCTGCCCCGCCGCCACGGTGACGAGCTGTCGATTCCCGGCACCCCCGGCGACCATCAGGAGCTGGCCCGGCTGGCGGCTGCCATCCGCAGCGTGGAATGATGGGTGCCGACTCCCGGGGCTTTCGCCCCGGCCCGCGCAGGAGGACCATCCCGTGAACGAAGCCGTCATCGTCTCCTACGCCCGCACGCCGATCGGCCGCTTCCAGGGCGGGCTCGCGGGGCTGACCGCCATGGACCTCGGCGGCATCGCCATCAAGGCCGCGCTCGAGCGCGCCGGGGTGACCGGCGACCAGGTCGACCAGGTCTTCATGGGTCACGTGCTCCAGGCCGGCCAGGGTCAGATCACCGCGCGCCAGGCCGCCATCAAGGGCGGCGTGGCGATGAACATTCCGGCCGTCACGATCAACAAGGTGTGCCTGTCGGGCATGACCGCAATCCAGCTCGCCCGCCAGCAGGTCCTGCTCGGCGAGGCTGACATCGTGGTCGCCGGTGGCATGGAGTCGATGTCCAACGCGCCGTACGTGCTGCCCAAGGCGCGCACCGGCTACCGCATGGGCAACGGCGTGCTGCTCGACTCGATGATCCACGACGGCCTGTGGTGCGCGTTCGACAACTGCCACATGGGCGAAGGCAGCGACGCGAAGAACACTGAATACAACATCAGCCGCCTGGAGCAGGACGAGTGGTCGGCGCAGTCCCACGAGCGCGCCGTCACCGCCTGGAAGGACGGCAAGTTCGCCGGCGAGGTCGTGCCGGTCGAGATCCCGCAGCGCAAGGGCGACCCGGTCGTGGTCGACACCGACGAGGGCATGCGCCCCGGCACCACCGCCGAGTCGCTTGGCGGCTTGGCGCCCGCGTTCGTCAAGGACGGCACGATCACCGCGGGCAACGCGAGCCAGGTCTCCGACGGCGGCAGCGCCGTCATCGTCATGAGCCGCGCCAAGGCCGACGAGCTCGGCATCGCCCCGCTGGCCGAAATCCTCGCCTACGGCACCGTCGCCGGACCTGACCCGTCGCTGCACCACCAGCCGGCGGCCGCGATCCGCAACGCCGCGGCCAAGATCGGCGCTGACGCCTCGGGCTTTGACCTGTACGAGATGAACGAGGCGTTCGCCTCGGTCGCGATCCACTCGAAGAACCTGCTCGGCGTGGACGCGAGCAAGGTCAACGTCAACGGCGGCGCGGTCGCGATCGGCCACCCCATCGGCTCGTCGGGCGCCCGCGTCGTGGTCACGCTGCTCAACGAGCTGCGCAACCGTGGCGGCGGCACCGGCGCGGCGGCACTGTGCGGCGGCGGCGGCCAGGGCGACGCCTTGGTCATCCGCACCGTCTAGGCAGCCGGTCGGACCAGGGATCGGTACCTCCGGGATGGACAACCGCGAGCTGGTCGAGCGCCTGCTCGCCGGCGAGCGGCGCGCGCTCGCGCGTGTGCTGACACGGGTCGAGGACGGCTCGGAGGACAAGCTGCGCGAAATCGTCGCGCTGTTGCATCCGCACACCGGCAAGGCGCATCTGGTCGGCATCACCGGCTCGCCCGGCGTGGGCAAGTCCACACTGACCAGCGCCTTGATCGCCGAATGGCGCGCGCGCGGCCGGACGGTCGCGGTGCTGGCCGTCGACCCGTCGTCCCCGTTCTCGGGCGGCGCGCTGCTCGGCGACCGCGTGCGCATGCAGGACCACGTCATGGATCCCGGCGTGTACGTGCGCTCGATGGCCTCGCGCGGCCACCTCGGCGGACTGTCGTGGGCGACGCCGCAGGCGCTGCTGGTCCTCGACGCGGCCGGGTTCGACGTCGTGATCGTCGAGACGGTCGGCGTCGGCCAGGCCGAGGTCGAGATCGCCTCGATGGCCGACACGACCATCGTGGCGCTCGCCCCCGGCATGGGCGACGCGATCCAGGCGGCCAAGGCCGGGATCCTCGAGGTCGCCGACGTGTTCTGTGTCAACAAGGCGGACCGCGACGGCGCCGACCGCACCGCTCGGGAGCTGCGCGACATGCAGCAGCTCGGCCACGGCGACTGGCTCGCGCCGATTCGCAAGACCGTGGCAGCGACCGGCCAGGGGATCGCCGAGCTCGCCGACGCCGTCCAGGAGCACCTGGCGTGGCTCGACGCGACGGGTGTGCGCGACCTGCGCCGGCTGGAGCGCGCGAAGTCGCAGGTGCGCGAGATCGCCCTGGGGTCGATCCGCCGGCGTTTCGCCGAGTTCGAGGGCGGCGACCTTGTCGACGAGCTGTCCCAGCGCGTCGCCGCGCGCGAGCTCGACCCCTACGCCGCGGCCGACAAGCTGATCTCGGGAATCCAGGGCTGATCGGCGCGGTTCCCCCTGTCCGGGCGGGGTGACGGGCTACTCTGATCCGCGCCCGGCGGAGCGGCCGTCAGGCAACCGACCGGCCGTGCCCCGCGTCACCGGCGACGGCACACCTTCCCTGGATCGGATGCACGAGCGATGCGGCTATCGCGCAAGATGACGTTGATCGGCCTGGTCCTGCTCCTGGTGGGGGCCGGGGTCGGTGTGGGCGTCGCGGCGCTGCGCCCGGGCGGGACCGATGTCGCCACCGCCGACGAGGAGACGTCGCCGCCGCGCAGGATCCCCTCGCCGCCGCCGCGCGACCCCGCCGTGATGCCGACGATCCCCCCGCCGGCCGCGACTCCCGCGCCACCCAGCTACGACGTGGCGGCGGTCCAGCGGCAGCTCAACGAGCTGCACTACTACATCGGCCCGCCGGACGGGAAGATCGGCGCGGCGTTCCGCAGCGCGGTCATGGCGTTCCAGAAGGTCCACGGCGTCGGCGCCGACGGCGTCGTCGGCCCGGGCACGCTGGCCGCGCTGGTCAACCCGCGCATCCCGCAGCTGCGCGGCGGCCCCGCGAACCGCATCGAGATCGACCTGTCCACACAGGTCATGTACCTGGTTGAGGGCGGCGCGCTGATGCGCGTCCTGCCGGTCAGCTCCGGCAGCGGGCGGGCCTACCAGCTCAAGGGAGGCGGCACGGCGCGCAGCCTCACCCCGGTGGGCTGGTTCAAGATCCAGCGGCGCATCCGTGGCGAGCGCAAGGCCGACCTGGGGATCCTGTACGACCCGATGTACTTCTACCGAGGCTGGGCGATCCACGGGTCCAACTCAGTGCCCGCCTACCCGGCCAGCCACGGCTGTGTGCGGGTGACCCGCGCCGACGCGATCTGGCTGTTCAACCGCGTGCCCAACGGCATGCCCGTCTACCTGTACGGCGGCGCCCACACCTTCACGGCCGGCTCTGACGCCGCGGGCACGGACAACCCGGCAGGCGACGGCGGCGACGGCACGGCGGCAAGCCCGATCCCCACGCCTACGCCCACCCCCAGTGCCAGCGACACCCCCACCCCCGAACCAACCGCTACCCCGAGCGACGAGCCCACTCCGTCCCCCGAGCCCACCCCGACGGGGGGCACTCCCACCGAGCCCCCCCTGCCGACGCCTGAGACCTAGCTGCGGCCGTGGATGAGCTTGGTGAGCTTGGTCACCTGGCCGAGCGCCTTGGCGGGCCGCTGGAAGCTCAGCAGCTTCATCGGCAGTGAGAAGCGCTCCTTGGTGATGGCGTGGGTGAGCGTGAACTCCTTCAGCCCGTCCTCGCCGTGGATGCGGCCGAAGCCTGACTCGCCGATCCCGCCGAACGGCAGGGCGGGCATGCCCGCGTAGGTCACGATGCCGTTGACGGCGACCATGCCTGAGCGCAGGCGGCGGGCGATGTCCATGGCCCGCTTCTTTCCCCACACGGTGTTGCCCAGGCCGTAGGCGGTGTCGTTCGCCTGTGCGACGGCGTCGTCGGCGTCGCGCACCTTCACGATCGGCAGCACCGGCCCGAACGTCTCGTCGCGCAGGATCAGCGCGTCCTCGGGCACGTCGACCAGGATGATCGGGTCGACGTAGGGCGCGTGCACCGAGTCGGGGCCGCCGACCAGCGCCTTGGCGCCGCGCGCGAACGCGTCGTCGAGGTGCGCCTTGATGATGTCGATCTGGCTCGGCATCGTGATCGGGCCGATGTCGGCGAGCGGGTCGTCCCCGGCGCGCAGGCCCGAGGCGATGCGCACGGCCTCGGCGACGAAGCGGTCGTAGACCTTCTCGTGCACGTAGGCGCGCTCGACCGAGACGCACGCCTGCCCGGCGTTCTGCATGGCGCCCCACACGGCGGCGTCCGCGGCGGCCTCCACGTCGGCGTCGTCGTCGACGATCAGTGCGTCCTTGCCGCCCAGCTCCATGAGCACGGGGGTCAGGCTGTCGGCGCAGGCGGCCATGATCTTGCGGCCGGTGCGGGCCGAGCCCGTGAACGCGATCTTGCTGACGCCCGAGGTGCACAGCGCGGCGCCGGTCTGGCCGTAGCCGTGGATGATCTGGAACACGGGCTGCTCGCTGATCACCGAGGCGAACGCGTCGCACAGCCACTGGCCGATGGCGGGCGTGTACTCACTCGGCTTGTAGACCACGGCGTTGCCCGCGGCCAGCGCGTAGGTGATCGAGCCCATGGGCGTGTGGACCGGGTAGTTCCACGGGCCGATGACGCCGATGACCCCCAGCGGCATCTCCTCGACGAACGCGGCGTGGTTGATCAGGTTGAGGCTCGACTTCATCTTGCGCAGCGCCATGATCCGCTCGGCGTTCTTGGCCGCCCAGTCGAGGTGGTCGATCGCGGTGACGATCTCGATCATCCCGTCGGCGGCCGGCTTGCCGTTCTCGCGGCGGACCAGGTCGGCCAACTCCTCGGAGCGGCGGGCGATCACGCCCTTGACGGCCAGCAGGCGCCGCTTGCGCTCGCCGAAGCCGAGGCCCTGCCACCAGGCGGCGGCCGCGCGGGCGCGCTCGACGGCGGCGCGCACCTCTTCGGGTCCCGCGATGGGGAACGTCGCGACCACCTCACCGGTGGCGGGATTCAGCGACTGCAGCTGCTCCTGCGTGATGACGGCGAGGTCCTGCTCGGCGATGGCCATGGCTGCTCCCATTGGGCGTGAGACGGATCTGCGTGGAACGTCTCACGCATCATAGAGCGGCACTGAACGCCGGTCAGTCCCCTTTTTCGTCGGGCGAATCGTGGCGGTGGCTTGTCCGGGCGGGCCCGACCCGCGCATGATCCTGAAAAGCGAATAGTCATGAGGGGTCGCCGCATGGAAGGTCTCGCGTCGCGCCGCGCCGGCACGGCCGGACTCGATCTGCAGCTGGGTGTCGTCTTTGACCAGCTGTTGGACTACGTGTTCGTCCTGCGCGAGGAGGGCGAGCACTTTCGCTGCCTGGACGTGAACCAGGCGATCCTGAACCTCGCTCGCTCCGGTCGTGAGACCTTCGTCGGCAAGCTCGTCCACGAGATCCCGCCGGTGCCGGCGGCCCGTCGCCTGGCCGAGCAGTACCACGAGGCCGTGCGCACCTGGGCCCCGGTGTGCTTCGAGGACTCGCTCGACACCCCGGCCGGGCGTTTCTACGCCGAGATCACGGTGACGCCGTTCGTGTCCGACCGCGGCGAGCGCTGCCTGCTCGGCGTTGGACGCGACGTGACCAAGCGGCGCCTCGCCGAAGAGAGCCTGCGCCAGTCCTACGACCGGCTCAGTGAGGTGCTCGAGTCGATCTCGGACGGCTTCTATGTGCTGGACGCCGACTGGCGCTTCACGTACGTGAACGACCAGGCCGAGAAGCTGCTGCACACCAGCCGCCACGATCTGCTGGGGCGCCGCGCGACCGACGTGTTCCCCGAGTCGCTGGACACCGAGGTGCCGAGCTACTACCTGCAGGCGTTCGAGAGCGGCGAGCCGGTCGAGTTCACCGGCTACTACCCCCCGCCGCTGGACACCTGGTACGTCATCCGCGCCTACCCCGGCCCGCACGGCCTGTCGGTGTACTTCCGCGACGACAGCGAGCGGCGCCGGGTGGACGACCAGCTGCGGCAGGCTGCGAAGATGCAGGCCGTCGGCCAGCTCGCGGGCGGCATCGCGCACGACTTCAACAACCTGCTGTCCAGCATCCAGGGCTATGGGGAGCTCGCGCTGGCGCGCATGGAGCCGCACGATCCGGCGGCCGACGCGGTCGCGCAAGTGCTGGTCGCGGGGCGCCGCGCGGCCGACCTGGTGCAGCAGCTCATGACGTTCAGCCGCGACCAGATCCGGCGCGTGCGCGTCGTGGCGGCCGCCGACGTGGTGGAGCGCGCGATGCGGCTGGTGCAGCCGCTGCTCGGATCCTCGGTCCGGCTGGCGATCGACCTGTCAGCCGGCGTGCCGCCGATCGAGACGGACCCGGTGCAGCTCGAACAGGCGCTGGTGAACCTGGCGGTCAACGCACGTGACGCGCTGCTCGATGGTGGCACGGTCCGGATCGCCATCGACAGTGTCGACGCGGACGACCCGGCGGCGCCGCCTGCGCCCGCCGCCCGCCCCGACTCCGGCCGCTGGGTGCTGCTGACCGTCGAGGACGACGGGATCGGCATGGACGCCGCCACAGCGGCGCGCGCGTTCGAGCCGTTCTTCACCACCAAGGAGCCCGGCAGGGGCACCGGGCTCGGCCTGGCGGCGGTGTACGCCGTGGTGACGCAGGCCGGCGGAGTGGTGGACCTGGACAGCCGGCCCGGTCTCGGAACCCGCTTGCGCATCTGGCTGCCGGGCAGCACGCGGGCGGTGGACGCCGAGGAACCCTCGCCGGAGGCATGGGGACGCGCCGCCCATGCCCCAGCGGGCACGCGTGTGCTGCTCGTGGAGGACGACGGCGCGGTGCGCGAGCTGATCACGCAGGTGCTGGCCGAGCGCGGCTACGAGGTCGAGCCCGCGGCCGACGCTGACGAGGCACTGCGCAAGGCGGCGCGCTCGGGCGGGGTGACTGCGCTGGTCAGCGACGTGGTGATGCCGGGGATGAGCGGGCCGGTGCTGGCGGAGCGTCTGCGCGAGCGCTGGCCCGATCTGCGGGTGCTGCTGATCTCCGGCCACGCGCGGGACCGGCTGTCCGACGACGTGCGAACCGCACCGGGCACGGCCTTTTTGCAGAAGCCGTTCCGCCTCGACGAGCTGGCCGAGACCCTGCGCGGGCTGATTGAGTCCTGACGCGACGCCTGATGGTGGGTCGCGCCCGCGTTACGATGCGTTCACATGCACCTGAACGCGCAAGGAGTGTCGATGGACCCGAACCAGGCGGCGGAGTGGGAACGGCGCTACGGCGCCGTGCCCGAACGGGACGCCGAGTTCACGACGCTGTCCGACGTCGCGGTGCCCCCGCTGGTCGGCCCGCACAACTACACCGTGGACATGGAGCGCGTCGGCTATCCCGGCGTCTATCCGTTCACGCGCGGGGTGTATTCGTCGATGTACCGCGGCAAGCCGTGGACGATCCGCCAGTTCGCCGGGTTCGGCAGCGTCGAGGACACCAACCAGCGTTACCACGACCTGCTCGCCCACGGCCAGCACGGCCTGTCGGTCGCGTTTGACATGCCCACGCTCATGGGCCGTGACTCCGACGAGCCCGAGAGCGAGGGCGAGGTCGGCCACTGCGGCGTGGCGGTGGACACCATCCAGGACATGGAGCGGCTGTTCCAGGGCATCCCACTGGGCGAGATCACCACGTCCATGACCATCAACGGTCCCGCGGTCGTGCTGTTCGCGATGTACTGCGTCGCGGCCGAGCGGCAGGGCTTCGCGGTCGGTGACCTGGCGGGGACGCTGCAGACCGACATCCACAAGGAGTACATCGCGCAGAAGGAGTGGCTGTTCCCGCCCCAGCCGCACCTGCGCCTCATCGGCGACCTGATGGAGTTCACCACCGCCGAGGTGCCGAAGTACCACCCGCTGTCGGTGTCCGGGTACCACATCCGCGAGGCGGGCTCGACGGCGGCGCAGGAGCTCGCGTTCACGCTGGCCGCAGGGTTCTCCTACGTCGAGCTGGGCCAGTCGCGCGGCCTCGACGTGAACAAGTTCGCGCCGCGGCTGTCGTTCTTCTTCGACAGCCACATCGACTTCTTCGAGGAGATCGGCAAGTTCCGCGCCGGTCGGCGCATCTGGGCGCGCTGGCTGAAGGAGCGCTACGGCGCCACCGAGGAGCGCGCGATGCTGATGCGCTTCCACACCCAGACCGCGGGCGTGTCGCTGACCGCGCCGCAGCCCGACAACAACATCGTGCGCACCGCGATCGAGGCGCTCGCCGCCGTGCTGGGCGGCACGCAGTCGCTGCACACCAACGCCCTCGACGAGGTCCTCGCGCTGCCGTCGGACCACGCCGCCAAGGTGGCGCTGCGCACCCAGCAGGTGATCGCCGAGGAGACCGGCGTCACGTCGACGATCGACCCGCTGGGCGGGTCGTGGTTCGTCGAGTGGATGACCGACAAGGTCGAGACCGACACCGAGGACTACTTCCGCCGGATCCTGGACCTGTCGCCTGACGGCACGATCACGGGCGGCCTGCTGCGCGGCATCGAGACCGGCTGGTTCATGTCTGAGATCGCCGATGCGGCCTTCCGCTACCAGCAGCAGCTGGAGAAGGGCGACAAGGTCATCGTCGGGGTGAACAAGTTCGTGGACGCCGACGACGACGAGCTGGAGGTGCTGCGCATCTCGGCCGAGGTCGAGGTCGAGCAGCGGCGTCGGCTGGCCGAGTACCGGGCGGCGCGCGATGGCGCCCGTACCGGCGCGGCGCTCGATCGCCTGCGGGCGGCGGCGCACACTGACGAGAATCTCATCCCGGTGATCATGGACGCCGTGCGCGCGGACGCCACGATGGGCGAGATCTGCGGGGCCATGAAGGACGTGTTCGGCACCTACCGCGAACCCCCCGCCATCTAGCGCGCGGTGACGCCCTCGAGCGCGAGCAGGTGGCGCTTGACGGACAGGCCGCTGGCCTCGCCGCCCATGTAGCCGCCGATGCGGCCGCCCGCCGCGAGCACGCGGTGGCACGGCACGACGATCGCGATGCTGTTGGCGCGCATGGCGTTGCCGACCGCGCGCGCCGCACCGGGGCTGCCCGCCTCGGCCGCGACCTCGCCGTAGCTCATGGTCTCGCCGTAGGGGATCGTCGCGGTGACCTTCAGCGCCTGCGCCGCGAAGCCGCCTGGACCGAGCGAGAGGTCCAGCGCGAAGTCGAACATCCGGCGCCCGCCCGCGAAGTAGTCGGCGAGCTGCGCTTCGACGTCGCGGAGAGCGACCGGATCCTCGACCGGCATGGCGCCGACGCGGTGCGCCAGATCCGCCACGCCGCGCGGGCGGCCCGGCGTCACGTAGCCGAGCCAGGCCAGTCCCGAGCCGGTCGTCGCCGCGAGCAACGGCCCGATCGGCGAGTCGATGGTGGCGTAGCGGCAAGCACCCGTCATGCCCCCGATGCTAAACCCGGGGTGTGTTGGTTTTGACCACCTCAGGTGGTCAACAGCAACACACCCCGGGTTTCTACAGGGCTGCGAGCGTCCGCAGGTCGGCTTCGGGGATCAGGCCCGGGATGATGGTCCCGTGCGCGCGGATGGTCGGCACCCCGCCGATGCCCTCGCCGCGCAGGGCCGCCGTGCCGATGCGGATCTCGCGGTAGCGGGCGGCGTCGTGCAGCAGCGCGTCGGCCTCCAGCCCGTCCAGGCCCGAGCGCAGCGCCAGCGCGCGCAGCACCGCGGGGCTGGCGAGGTCGGAGCCCTGTTCCCAGTAGGCCCGGTAGCACGTCTGCCGCCACGACGCCCCGAGCCCTGACTGCTCGGCCCAGTGCCCGATGACGTGGGCCCCGGCGGTCGGGGGCAGGCGATCAGGCCGGTGCAGGGTAAGGCCGACCTCGGTGGCCGTCTCGGCGAGCGCCTCCACGTCGGCGATGACATCGAGCGTGACCGGCAGCACCGCGTCGAGCCCGATTGAGGTGATGCCCACGAACGCGATCGGCAGGCCCTCGTCGGCGAGCCGCTGCGCGCGCAGCACGGCGACCGCCGATGCAGGGGAGATGTAGTCGTGGAAGAGCTCGATCACCTCACCGAGGCTAGCGCCGACGGGCGGCTCCGCCCCAGCCGAACGGCAGGCCGTCGCCCGCGGGACAGTCCTCGCGCAGCATGTCCTCGCAGCGCCACCACACCCCGCGGCGGTCGGGGAAGGCCCGGGCCGACGGGAAGTAGAAGCTCAGGCGGTCGCGCCAGTCGCCGTCGGCGAGCAGGCGCGCGTCGGCGTCGCGGTAGCCCGCCTCGCCGTCGAGCTTCAGCCAGCGGTCCAGCCATGCCAGGGTGTAGTGGTTCGCCAGCGGGTTCCCCCAATCCCACGAGCTGGTCGGGAACCCGGGCAACAGCGACCATTCGTAGTGGCTGCCCCCGCGGATCTGCAGCTGGTAGGCGGGGATGCCCGCGTCGCGCCAGCGGTTGAAGCCGAGCTTCTTGCTCTGGGGGTCGGGCGGGCTGGTGTACGGCGTCGGCGCCAGGTAGTAGTCGCCGGACTGGCCCATCATCGGCACGCGCGGTTCGACCGTGTGACCCGCCAGCGAGCCGGTCGCGCTGACGTTGTCCCACGCGACCGCCACGTCCACGGGGTTGGCGGCGTCCATCGCGCCGGGCCAGTCCGCGATGCCCTGCACGACGCTCACGCCGGTCGCGCCGAGCGAGTGGCCGACGATGCCGAGCCGCTCGGGGTCGAGGCGGTCCCAGATCGGGTTGGACGGCGTGGTCGCGACCTCGGGGAAGCGCGCGTTGTGCGGGTAGGGGCGGGCGGGGGAGGAGCGGAAGAAGTCGATCGCGTCGATGAGGTTGGTCGCGAACACCGCCGAGTTGATGTTCGTGCCGGACTGGCCGTCGCGCGTGCGGTTGTCCGAGCGCCCCTGGCCGCGCACGTCGAACGTCAGCACCGCGTACCCGGCGCGGACGAGGTCCTGCGCCATCCACCAGTACAGCGTTTCGGGCGCCTGCACCGAGCCCGTGATGATCACCACGCCCGGCAGGCCCGCGCCCGCCGCCGAGCCCTTCGGCGCCCACACGCGCCCGGACAGGCGCGCGCCTTCTTTGTCGTAGAAGTTGACCGCGACGACGTCGCCCTCGTTGGCGTAGAACGGGTCCACGCCGGGATAGCGGTAGGGGTCGCCGGTGCACGGCCCGCCCCAGCTCGCGCACGCGTTGCCGCGGCTGTTCCAGTTCGGGTCGGCGTTGTCGCGCGCCACCTGCTCGTTGCGGTTGGCGACGCTCTGCTCATTCCAGCGCTGCTGGAAGGCGGGGTCGACCTGCTCGGCGGGCGCCTCGGCGACCTTGGCGAAGTTTGCTGCTTCGCGCGCGGCCCATTCGGCCGACGGGTAGGCCGGGTCGGCGGGCGCCGCCGACACCACCCCGCTCCCCGACAGCAGACCGACCACGAGCACAGCCGACAGCGAGCGACGCATCACAGACCTCCGGGTAGGCACACCCCGCCTACGTTCGCCACCCACCCCCACCACTCCTGCAACTCCCGCCCGCACCAGGCCGACCCCCGCCCCTGTGCCTGATCGATCCGCGCGGCACCGAGACCGGCACGAAGGGTGCCGATCTCAGCCGATCTCAGTAATGCGGGGGACGGGTCGGCCGGCGTCCGACCGAGCGCTCAAAGGGGTTTCCGCCGAGGGCGGATGCCGGCCCGACCCGTCCCAACAGCTCCGAGGGAGGCTAGATCTGGCCCCGCCACGCCCCGGTCTCGGCACCGCGCGATTCGATGAACGTTTTGAAGCGGTTCAGGTCACCCTGGATGCGCATGTCCACCACGCCGATCGCGTCGCCGGCCTTCTCGACCCACCCCTCGGGGTCCATCTCGAAGACGACGTCGACCTTGGTGCGGTCCGAGCCGATCGGCGTGAAGCGCACCTGGCCGTCGTTGCGGACGTCGCCGGTGGCGCGCCACGCGATCAGCCGGTCGGGCTCCTGCTGGGTGATCTCGGCGTCCCACTCGCGCTCGGACGGGCCGATCTTGGCCTTCCAGTGCAGCCGGCGGTCGTCGAGTTGCTGGACGTTCTCGACGCCTTCCATGAACTCGGGGAAGGTCTCGAACTGCGTCCACTGGTTGTAGACGGTCGAGATGGGCTGGTCGACTTCGACGCTCTTTTCGAATCGGGACATGGGAAAGCCTCCTGCGGGTTGTGGTCGTAGCACCCACCTACCCGGAGGAGGCCTCCCTATGCGACAACGCCGTTAAGGCGTCATGTCCCCAGCAGCGACTCGGCCAGCCGGGCACGGTGCCAGCCCGCCGACCCATACGCCTGCTCCAGCGCCTTGCCGCGCTTGAGGAACAGGTGCAGGTTGTGCTCCCAGGTGAAGCCGATGCCGCCGTGGCACTGCAGCGACTCGTAGTTCGCCTTCAGCTCGGCGTCGCTGGCGTACGCCTTGGCGACGGACGCGGCCGTGGAGCGCTCGGGCAGGCCCTTGGCGATGGCGTAGGCGGCGTTCCAGGCGGCCGCCTTCGACGTCTCGACGACCAGCAGGGTCTCGGCCAGCTTGTGCTTGACGGCCTGGAAGCTGCCGACGGGGCGCCCGAACTGGTAGCGCTCCTGCACGTAGGCGACGCTCATGTCGAGCATGCGCTGGGACAGGCCGTTGAGGATCGCCGCCGTCCCGGCCGCGCCGCGGTCGAACGCCGCGGCGGCCTCGGCCGCCCCGCCCGCCATCCGGGTGTCGCCCGAGGTCTGCGCATCGACGGTGAACATGCGGCGCGCGCCGTCCAGGCTCGGCTGCGCGGTGCACGTGAACGCGCCCTTCGGCACGGCGTGCAGCTCGTCGCCGCGCTGGAGCACCAGCAGGTCGGCGATGTGCGCGTCGGCCACCAGCGCGGCCCCGGCGAGCTGGACGGTCACGACCGCCTCGCCCGCGGCGATGCGCGGCAGCCACTCCTTCTGCTGCGTCTCGGTGCCGGCCTCGCGCAGCAGCGGCACGCCGACGGCGGTGGTCTCCAGCAGCGGCTCGGGGAGCGCGGCATAGCCGGCCTCCTCGAGGATCAGCACCAGGTCGATCTCGTCCATGCCGAGACCGCCGTGCTCCTCGGGGACGGTGAGGCCGACGAAGCCGGTCTCGGCCATCTTGCGCCACAGCTCGGGGCTGCGGCCGGTCTCGGTGTCCCAGGCGGCGCGCACGTGGTCGGCGCTCGACTCGCCCGCGAAGAAGTCCTTCGCGGCGTCGCGCAGCGCGTACTGGTCGTCAGAGAAGTCGAAGTTCATCCGCGCGGCTCCTTCGGAAGGCCGAGCACGCGCTCGGAGATGATGTTCTTCTGGATCTCGCTGGTGCCCGCGTAGATCATCGACGCGCGCGAGTACCAGTACTGCTTGTGCCAGTGCTTCCAGGCGTCCTTCGCGTCTGCCTCGCCCAGCGCGTCCATCACCGCGGGCGCGGCGGGTGCGAGTTCGGCGATCTCGCCCAGGGCCTGCATGCCCGCCTCGTACAAGCGCGTCTCCATGGTCGACCAGTACAGCTTGTTCAGGCTGGCCTCGGGGCCGATCGGCTTGCCGCTGCCCAGCCGCGACAGGGTGCGGTAACTGTTGTGGCGGAACACCTCGGTCTCGACGAACAGCTGGGCGAGGCGGTCGCGCACGATCGGGTCGCGGTCCAGGCCGACCGCCTTGACCAGGCTGACGAGCTCGGCGAGGTCGCGCGAGAAGCGCACGTGACTGCCCAGGCCGGTGCCGCGCTCGAAGCCGAGCGTGGCCATCGCGACGCGCCAGCCGTCGTTCACCTCGCCGATCACGTTCCACGCGGGGACGCGCACGTCGGTGAAGAACACCTCCGCGAAGCCGGGGTCGCCGTTGATCTGCATGATCGGGCGCACCTCGATGCCCGGGGTGTGCATGTCGATCATGATGTAGGTGATGCCCTTGTGCTTGGGGGCGTCGCGGTCGGTGCGGACCAGGCAGAACATCCAGTCGGCCCAGCGGCCCAGCGAGGTCCAGATCTTCTGGCCGTTGATCACGTACTCGTCGCCCTCGAGGACGGCCGAGGTCTTGATGTTGGCGAGGTCGCTGCCCGCGTCGGGCTCGCTGAAGCCCTGGCACCACAGGTCGTCGCAGCTGAGCAGCGACGGCAGCCACTTCTCCTTCTGCTCAGGCGTGCCGAAGGCGATCAGCGTCGGGCCGGCCAGGCCCAGGCCGAGCGTGTTGATCCGCTGCGGTGCCCCGGCGCGCGCGTACTCCTCGCTGAACGTGGCCTGCGAGAACAGGTCGGCGTCCCGCCCGCCGTAGGCGCTCGGCCACGAGATCGCGGCGTAGCCGGCCTCGAACAGCTTCTTCTCCCAGGCGCGGTGCGCGTCGAGTCCCCCCGGCTCGGTCAGTGGCGTGAGCGGCGTGGACGGCACGTTGGCCTCCAGCCAGCCGCGGATCTCGTCGCGGAAGGCCTGCTGCTCGGTGGTGAGGTTGAGGTCCATCGTCGGGACTCCGATCAAGGCGGAAGAACGGAACGGATGTCGTTCTACCGTCTGGCCCGCCTGGCCGCCAGAACCGGACAGGCCAACTACCCTCGCCTCATGCCCGTGATGGTGATCGGCGCGGAGACGGCGCTCGGCGAGACCGTGGTGCGCCGCCTGTTGCGCACCGGCGGCCAGGTGCGGGTGTTCGTCGACCCCGAGCACGACGACCTGATCGACGAGTACCGCGCGGTGGGCGTGAAGGTGGCCCGGGGGACCGTCGACGACGTCGGCCGCCTGGAGGTGGCGCTCACGCAGGTTCACACCGTCATCCACGCCGCGGACTCACTGCTCGACCCGCCTGGCGAGGTGCTGGACGGGATCGCGTCGGTGGCCGAGGCGGCGCTGGGTGCCAACGTGCGGCGGATCGTGTGGCCGTCGTGGCTGGGCGCCGGCGCGCCGGGCGGGGACGCCTGGCTGGAGATGTGCGCGCAGGCCGAGGCGCTGCTGGAGGACCTGCCGCTGGAGACGGTGGTGGTCCGCCGGGCGCTGACCTATGGCGTGGGCGATGCGTTCACGACGGCGCTGGCCGCGGCGGGTGCGCCCGACAGCGAGGCGTCGGCGCCGCCGCTGTGGCTGGGCGATTTGGCCGAGACGCTGGTGGCCGCGGACGCGCAGCGCGGTGAGGACGAGGTCATGCGGCTGGTGGTCGAGCTCGCCGGACCGGACGTGTTCGGGCTGCGCGAGTTCGCGAGCGCCCTGGGGGACGCGGTCGGCCGGATGCGCGGCGTGCACCTGCCGCCGCATGCCGTGGGCTACCTGTCGGCGGACCGGCTGCCCGGCCCCGGCGCGCTCGGCGCCACCGGCACCCGCGTCGCCGATGCCTTGCCCCTGCTCCGCGAAGGCTGACTCAGTCGCTGCGGGGGCGGAGCAGACGGGCGCCGGTGTAGATCAGCAGCGCGGCGAACAGGCGCTGGAGCCACGTGGCCGACAGTGCCAGGGCGATCTGGGCGCCGACCAGGCCGCCGAGGATGCCGCCCGCGCCGATCAACAGGCCCAGCCGCCAGTCGGTGTAGCCGCGCCGGGCGTGGCGCGTGGCGCCCATCACCGCGGTCGGCACGATCACGAGCAGCGAGGTCCCCTCGGCGACGTGCTGGCCGAAGCCGAACAGCAGCACCATGGCGGGGACCATGATCACGCCGCCGCCGACGCCCATCAGCGCCGACAGCGTGCCTCCCGCCAGGCCGAGCACCACCAGCCCGCCGAGCACCGCTGCCGTCATGGCCGGGACCGTCTCGCCCGGGGTGAGGTCGACCTGGAACACCAGGCGCGCCGCCGCGGCCAGCATCAGCACGGCGAAGGCGGCCCGCAGCCCCCGGGGCGACAGGCGGTGCATCAGAGCGGCGCCCGCCACCGCTCCCACCAGCGCCCCCGCGGTGATCGCACCCGCCGCCTCCCACGACACCGCGCCGTCCAGTGCGAACCCCAGCGCGGCCGCGGGCGCGGTGACGATGATCGCGGCCAGCGACGTCGCGTGGGCGCGGTGCTGGGTCAAGTGCAGCAGCAGCACCATGCCCGGCACCAGGACCGTGCCGCCGCCGACGCCGAACAGCCCGGCCATCACCCCGGCGACCAGTCCGAGCGCCAGGATGCGCGGCGTCGACGTCTGCGTCCCGGCGGCCTCCCTCATGCCGCGCAGCCTAAACCGCCCACAGTGAGCAGTTGCGCTACTCGGGGAGCCGAACTGCTCACTGTGAGCAGTTACGCTACTCGGGGAGCGCAACTGCTCACTGTGGACAGTTTGGATCACAGGGCGAATAGGGCGTCCGTGAGGGGGTCGGTACACTGCTGCGTCCCTATCCAATGGCAGCGGGAGCGGCGTAGCGGTGGCTGAGTTCGTGCAGGTCGAGCATCACGGCGACGGCGTCGCGACCATTCGCCTCGACCGCCCGCCGGTCAACGCGCTGAACCCGCAGCTGTGGGACGAGATCCACGAGGCCGCCGAGGTCACCGGCCGCGACGAGTCGGTCGGCGCGGTGGTGGTCTGGGGCGGGCCGAAGGTGTTCGCGGCCGGTGCGGACATCAAGGCGATGAAGGAGTTCTCCTTCACCGAGATGTACGCCCGGGGCAACCAGATCCAGGACGCGTTCGCGGCCGTCGCGCGCATGCCGCAGGTCGTGATCGCCGCGATCAACGGGTACGCCCTGGGCGGTGGCTGCGAGCTGAGCCTCGCCGCGGACTTCCGCTTCGCCGCGGACAACTCCCAGCTCGGTCAGCCCGAGATCCTGCTGGGCCTGATCCCCGGTGCGGGCGGCACCCAGCGCCTCACCCGCCTGGTCGGCACCCAGAAGGCCAAGGAGATCGTCTACGGCGGCGGCTTCGTGAAGGCCGACGAGGCGCTGGCCATCGGCCTGGTCGACCGGGTGTTCCCCGCCGACGACGTCTACACCGAAGCGCTGGCGGCCGCGCGCCGCTACGCCGCCGGACCGTTCGCGCTGCGCATGGCCAAGCAGGCCATCGACGAGGGCATCGAGCTGGACCTCGACAACGCCCTGCGCCTGGAGACCCACCTGTTCGCCGCCACGTTCGCGACCGAGGACGCCCGCGAGGGCATGGAGTCCTTCGTGGCGAATGGTCCTGGCAAGGCCACGTTCACCCGCCGCTAGCCGGCGCTTCCCCCCAGCCTGGAGGCCGCGCATGAGCGCTGCAGAGCTCGACATCAAGACCAAGCAGATCGTCTACCACGACTGGGAGTCCGGTCATTACGACGACAAGTGGAGCATCAGCTTCGACGAGCGCTGCATCGACTACGCGCTGGGCCGCTACCTCAAGGCGGTGCCCGACGGGCGGCGCTACGAGAGGGTGCTGGAGGTCGGCTGCGGCACCGGCTTCTTCCTGCTGAACCTGGCGCAGGCGGGGGTCATCGGCGAGGCGCACTGCACCGACATCTCCGAGGGCATGGTCGACGTGTGCGTCATGAACGGCGCGCGCCTGGGCATCGACGTGGAGGGCCGCGTCGCCGACGCCGAGCGCCTGCCCTACGGCGACGCCGAGTTCGACCTGGTCATCGGGCACGCGGTGGTGCACCACCTGCCCGACCTCGAGCAGGCGTTCGCCGAGTTTCTGCGTGTGCTGAAGCCGGGCGGGCGCCTGGTGATCGCCGGGGAGCCCACCCGGATCGGCGATCGCATCGCCAACCAGTTCAAGCGCGCGGCGCGCATTGGCGTGAAGACCGCCGCCGCGGTGCTCGGCGCCGAGCGCGTGCTCGCGGACCCGTTCGCCGCGCTGCCGCCCGAGGAGCGCGAGGCCGCGGCGCTGGAGACCGAGGTCGACCTGCACATCTTCCAGCCCGAGGACCTGGAGCGGCTCGCGCGCGGCGCCGGCTTCGGCGAGGTCCGCACCGAGACCGAGGAGCTGACCGCGAACTGGTTCGGCTGGACGACGCGCACCGTCGAGGCGATGGTCGGCGAGGACCGCCTGCCCGCGCGCTACCCGTGGTACGCCTATCGCGTGTGGAGCAAGCTGTTCGCCTTCGACGACCGGGTGCTGTCCAAGGTCGTGCCGAAGGGCGTCTTCTACAACGCCATCCTCACGGGTGTGAAGCCCTCTTAGCCATGCACGGCCACGACGACCTCGCGGAGGCGGCCCAGGCTCAGGCCTTGGACCCGTCCGTGACGCTTTCTGGGCGCGAGGCCGACGAACTGGCGCGCGACCTCGCGGAGCAACACCGCGAGCTCGCGGTCGCGGCAGCCATCGGCCGGGCCGGCGTCGCGCGTGCAGAGGCGTTTGCGGCCAGCTTGCCCGGCGGCGCCGTGGGGGCCTCGGGCGTGCCCGTGCCGCTGCGCATCCACACCGGTCCGGCGTTCGCGCCGTGGGGCTGGCGCAAGGCGGTGCGCTTCGCGGTCGAGCGCCGCATGTACACCCCGGAGTACCTCACGCTGTACGCGCGCTACCTGTCGCACCGCCTGCGCCACCCCCACGTGGAGCTCCAAGGCATGGTGTTCCTGGGACGCAAGGTGGAGCTGAAGGCGCGCAAGGGTCACGGGCGGCTCCAGCTCGGCCCGTGGTGCTGGATCGGTAGCACGAACAAGCTGCGCGCCCACGAGGGCAACCTGCGGCTGGGCCCCAAGGTGGTCATGGGGCGCGACAACGTGGTGAACACCTATCTCGACATCGAGATCGGGCAGAACGCGCTGCTGGGGGACTGGATCTACGTCTGCGACTTCGACCACGTCTACGCCGACCCGGGCGTGCCCATCAAGAAGCAGGGCCTCGTCAAGAGCCCCACGCGCATCGGCGAGGACGTGTGGGTCGGCGAGAAGGCGTCGATCCTGCGCGGCGCCGACATCGGCTCGGGCTCGATCGTCGCGAGCCAGGCGCTGGTCAAGGACGCCATCCCGCCGTTCTCGGTGATCGTCGGCACGCCCGCCCGGGTGATCGCCTCGCGGCTGCCCAAGGGCATGACCGTCGAGGAGGCGCTCGCGCTCCAGCGCGGCGGCCAGGCCATCCCGGGCGACCCGCTCGGATGAGCGGCCACGGCGCGGTCCCGCCGCCTCCGCCTTCCCCGCCGCCCGCGCAGCGCGGGACGTCGCGCGGTCCCGTCCCCGACGAGTCGCCGGTGGTGCGCGGCTTCCTCGACGAGCCCGTGACCGTGCAGGAGCTTCCCGCCCGCGCCGGTGACGCGCGCGGCTTCTTCCGCCGTGGACGCGACGTCGTGTTCGGGACCGAGCGGCGCATCGGGGTGTGGACGCTGCCGCTGTTCTTGATCATGGGCCTGCTCGGCGCCACCCTGTCCGGTGGCCTCGCGCTGCTGTACTACGGCCAGCAGGTGCGCGACCTCGAGCGCACGACCTCCCGTGCCCGCGCGCAACTCGACGAGGTCGCCGAGGATCTGGGCCGCACCGCCGAGGAGGCGCGCACCCAGATCCAGGACGAGGCGCGCAGCGTGAAGGAGGCGGTGTCGCGCAAGCCGCCGATCGATTCTCCCAACGAGGCTGGCATCTTCGCGGTCGCGGCGCGCCATGCCGGGGGAGAGGTGCGCGTGGGCAGCGGCTTCGCGATCTTCAGCGACTCGAACGAGACCTACATGGTGACGTCGTACTCGACCGTCGAGTCCGACGACGGCTTCGCCGTGCGCACCGCCGACGTGTACCTGCCGGGGGGCACGGTCACGGCGACCGTGCACAACTACGACCGCGACCTCGACATCGCGACGCTGCGGCTACGCGGCGGTCCGGTGCCGGTGCCCGAGTGGCGCCCCGGCGACCAGGGCCTCACGCGCGGGGACGCCGTGTACGTGGCGGGCATCGCCGGGCCGTCTACGCCGACGATCGTGTCGGGCACGATCGCGGGCTTCAGCAGCGCCACGATCGTCCCGGACATCGCGCTGAACGCCTTCCTGGCGGGGGCGCCGCTGCTGGACGCGTCCGGCAAGGTGATGGGTATCGCGACGCTGTCCTACCATCCGTTCGGGCCGGTCGACGGCGACCTCGAGTACGCGGTGCCGATTCGCCTGATCTGCAAGCGCCTGGTGCGCTGCACCCGTTCGGACCTCCAGGCCGGGCAGCTCGGCGACGAGGGCGGCAGCGGTGCGGTGCGCCGCCCGCCGCCGACGCAGGAGCCCGCCGAGCCGACGCCGTCGCCCACGCCGAGCCCGCCCCCGACTGCGCCGCCGACCACCGAGCCAACCCCTGGCTAGACCGGGGGCACCGTCGGCACGATCGGCTCGCCGGTCGGCTGCTCGGTCTCCGTCTCGGTCGGCGTCGGCGTCGGGGACTCGGTCGTGGGGGTCGGCGACGGGCGCGGAACGGGCGAGCCCATGCGCGGGCCGAGGCGGCGGCGGCTGGGGTACTTGCGGTCGTCCGGACCCGGGTCGGCGAACGGATCCGGCGGCACGTCGGTCAACATGAGCGAGGCCGCGTCCTTCCAGATCATCGCCGGGATGGTGCCGCCGAAGCACTCGCGGCCGCAGCCCGGCAGGCCCTGGAGCGGTACTTGCTTCTCGCGGTGGAACATGGCGATGCCCATCGAGAAGTTCGGGGTGTAGCCCACGAACCAGATCTCGCGGTTCTGCTGCGACGTCCCGGTCTTGCCGGCCTGTGGGCGGCCGATCTTCGCGCGAGTGCCCGTGCCGCCCGAGACGGCGAGCTCGAGCGCGCGGGTGACCTCGCGCGCGACCGACGGCGCCACCGCGCGGTAGCAGCGCCCGAGATCCTCCTCGCCGAAGTCGTAGCCCATCTCCTTCAGTCGCGTCTGCCAGGCCGCCTTGCGCTCCGCGCCCGGCTGGCGCGGGTCCGGCGGCTTCAGGGGCGTGCCGTCGGGGGCCCGCACCGACAGGATCAGGCGCGCGGGGCAGGCCACGCCGTTGTTCGACAGCGTCCCGAACGCCGAGGCGAGGTCCAGTGGCGTCACGTTCGCCGTGCCGAGCACCTGCGTGAGCGACGGCTCCCCGGACACGGCGTCCTCCAGCGGCGAGGTCACGCCGAGGCGGTAGCCCATCTCGGTGAAGTCGGCGGCGCCGACGTCGCGGCCGAGCTGGGCGAAGACCGTGTTGATGGACTTCGCGGTCGCCTGCAACAGCGTGCAGCTGCCGCCGCAGCCTCCGCCGCCGACCTTCCAGGTGCCGATCTGGACCGAGTTCGGCGCGCGGTAGCGCCGCGACAGCGTCATGCCCTCCTCGAGCGCCGTCGCCAACACCACGGGCTTGAAGGTTGAGCCCGACGGGCGTCCGAAGCGCAGCGCGAGGTTCACCTGGCTCAGCGTGTAGTCCCGCCCGCCGAACGCCGCGAGCACGTCGCCGGTGCGCGGGTCGAGCGCGGCCGCGCCAGCGTCGATCTCGGGGTTGGGTGGCAGGTGCGGCTGCATCTGGTGCTCAAGCGCCTGCTGCTGGTCGAGGTCGAGCGTGGTGGTGACGCGCAGGCCGCCGTTGTAGAGGACCTCCGGGCCGAACGCGTCGAGCAGCTGGCGGCGCACCTCGTCGACGAAGTACGGCGCCT
>Ga0299913_10000178_pt1 | contig 34347 bp, 27 predicted proteins | sample RVTome_9_FD_201360 | JGI IMG/M metagenome (GOLD analysis project Ga0299913, IMG submission 201360) | Soil microbial communities from uranium-contaminated site in the Upper Colorado River Basin, Wyoming, United States - RVT155D38 (version 2) ... | reverse complement strand
GCGCTGGGGTCGCGGCTCGGCGTCGTGCTGTTCCAGTTGCCGCCGCATGCGCGGGTCGGGGTGGAGAAGCTCGACGCATTCCTGGGTCTGGTGCCCGACAAGGTCCCGGTCGCGTTCGAGTTCCGCCACGCGTCGTGGCGGGATGAGGCGGTCTTTGCTGCGCTCGCACGCGAAGGCGCGGCGTGGGTAACGACTGACGACGGCGGCGAGCCGCCCGAGCTGCCCGAGACCTCCGCGCTGACCTACCTGCGGCTGCGTGCAGCGTCATACACCGACGACGCATTGCGGTCGTGGAAAGCACGCTGCGCGAATTTCGAGCGCGCGTTCGTTTTTTTCAAGCACGAAGACGGCGCCGCCGGGCCTGCCTACGCGCAGCGCATGCTTGCCTTGTAGGAGCGATACTCGTCAAGCCTGAGGTGATTCCATGAAATCCTATCTCATAACCACCGGCATAAGAGGCCGATCACGGCACGCGGGCTAGATCCCGGTAACGAGAAGGTCCAGCGCCGCGATGATGTCGTACCGGCGTTCCGACAGATCGGCTACCTGGGCGCCGAGTGCCTTCCTCGGAACGCCGGCGAGCTGTGGTGTGACCGCAATGTACATCTTCCCATCGACCTCGAAGGCCGGAGTCAGAATTTTGATTGCTCCGCCTTTCAGCGAGGCCGATCTGTAAAGCGGAACGACGACCCGGGTATCCAGCTCCTCGAGCAGGTTGCTTTGTACATCCAGTAGCAGGGGTATGGCGGCTTTGGTTGCTCGATTGGGATTCCGGTGCACCGCGAACTGGGGCATCAGAAGCCTCTGAGTCCGTCGCTGAACACCCCATTTGCCTCGAGGTGCTCGTTATAGGCGACCATGGCGTCACGATTCTCGGCGATCCACCGCTCGCGCTGCTTGGCGGTAACGGCGCTGGCCAATGCCGTCTCCATGATAGCGGAGAGATTGATGTCGAGTGCCCTGGCCATGGTCAGCAGGTCGCTGTTGATGCTGAGGTTCGTAGCCCGCTTGGGCGCCTTTGGGTCGTAAGCTGGATTCATGCGCATAATGTATGCGCATATAGCACACGCGGTCAAGGGCACAGCTTCCGGACTCAGTTTTCGATGGGACTGTCTGCCCGATTGCCGTACTCCGCCCATGAGCCGTCGTAGTTTCGTACATTCGGGTAACCGAGCAACTCACTCAGCACGAACCAGGTGTGAGCACCGCGCACACCCGTCTGGCAATAGGTTACGATTTCCTTGTCCGGCGTGAAGCCGACCGACCGATACAGTTCAGCCAGTGACCCCGCCTCCAGAAACGTGCCGTCGTCCTGCACGCTCTTCGACCACTCGACGTTCATGCCTCCCGGTATTCGGCCTCCCCGCTCGGACAGCAATTCCTCTCCCTCATACTCACTTGGACGACGGCTGTCACAGTAAAGTGTGGAGGGATCGTCGATTTTTCCGACGACGTAGTTCCAGTCGGCTGCGATGCGGGGATCCGGCTCTCCGGCGATGTAAATGCCAGGCGACACCGGTTCGATCTCCGTAGTAAGTTCGTGGCCGGCTTCAACCCACTTCTTTCTTCCGCCATTGTAGATGCGCACGTCGTCGTGCCCGTAGTACTTCAAGACCCAATAGGCGCGGGCGGCGAAAAGGTTGCTGGCGTTGTCGTAGACGATCACCTTGTCATCGTTCGAGACGCCGAGACGGCTCATGAGCGCGGACAGCGCCCCGCGAGTGAGAATCTGGCCTTCCACCGGATTGTCTGGATTTACGAGTTCGGTGTTCCATTGGACGAATTGAGCGCCAGGCAAATGGCCTTCGACGTACGTGTCCCGCTGCGCGCTGACATCGATCAGGCGGACATCCGGTTCCCGCAGATTCGCAAGCATCCATTCGGTGTCTACCAGCGCCCCGGCGTTCGCATAGCCTTCGCCCGGAGCGACATCTTCCGTCGCGGCCGGAGATGCAAAGCCGTTGCCGGGCGGCTCATTGGTCCGCTCACCACAGGCACCGAGCAGGAACGTCGCCAGGCCGAAGAAAATCAGCCACGTCTTTTTCATGGTGATACTTGCCTCGCATCGCACGATAATCTCCTCAATATCGAACAAACGACCTGGTAACAAGGGCCAATTTGCCTGTTTCACGCATGACCATTCCCCTTGCCGGACGCGCCATGATAGACGACTCAGCACATGGCTGAACCCGCACAGCTGGTATCAGCCAGAGAACACCTGTCCCTGGCAGAATCGAATTATCGATCCGGGGACGGACTGTTCCACCTGGAGGAGGGGCTGGCACTACTGGAAGAAGTCGCACTCGATAGTGCGGCCGAGTACCAGACGATCGCTGCTAACCTGTTATCAACTTACTCGACAAGAATTTGCGAAGCGGTCAGGAGACTCGTTGAAAGCGATCCCCTGCTGCCCGGGCCGGACCTCGAGCATTTGTTCAGGATTCTTCTGGCTTTCGATCCGGCGGATTTGAGGCTTCCCGAATACGTGCGTTCGTTGAAGATCGAGGTGGTCAAACGTCTGATCGACCTGCACTATGAAGGATACTCCGTCGAAGAAAAGCAGAAAATGCTCCACCAGCTGGCGAATATTGCGGGTGACGGCGATGGCTAGGAATCGAATTCCAGGGAACGAATTCCGGGGATCCAATTCCAGGTTCATTCGTTCTGCATGAGGCGCCGGAAGCGGCTCAGGTGCCGGAGGGCGCTGCGCACATCCCCCTCTGCTTCGAGAAGCCGCGACAGGTTGTAGTGTGCGTCGGCATATCCATCGTCTACTGCGATCGCAGTTCGATACGCTTCGGCGGCATCGTCGGTCTTGTCCTGGTCTTCGAGCGCGACGCCGAGATTGAACGCGGCGAGTGCATTGCCCGGATTCTGCTCGAGCGCCGCGCGATAAAGCGCTTCGGCTTCGCTCAAACGGCCGGCCGCGTGCAGCAGCCGGCCGAGATTGATGCGGGCGCCGGTGAATTGCGGGTCGCGCCGGAGGACGGCCTCGTAGGCCTCCCGTGCCTCATCGAAGCGACCGGCCAGCTCGAGGTCGAGCGCCGTCTCGTAGAGGCCAGCGGCGGTCTCGCCTTCCTGCTCGAGTTCGGCACGCGACCTGCGCGGCAGCTCCGGGGCTACCAGCGCCGACATGGCCTGCACGTCGAAGTCGAGCGCGCCCTGGCCGGATTCCGGTTCCCATGAGGCGAGCCGGTCTTTGACGATGACCCGCTGTCCGGTGACGATGAGCCGCACGGCGGACAGGGGCCGTCCGTCGGGTAACTGTTCGAGGAGCAGGCTCAGGGTTCGCGTCACGCGGTTCACGCTCACGTTGGCGCCGAGCAGCCTCGCGGCCGTGCGCAGCACGGCGAGGTCCTGAAACGAATAGCGCCAGCGGCCCCGGCCATCCTTGTCCGGCGTCACGAGCCCCGTTCTGGCCCAGTGGCGGACTCTGGCTTCGGGGAGTCCCGCAAGTTCGGCGACTTCTCGGGTGGAATAGGCGCGCACGTCAGGCGATCAGCTGGCGCGTTTTTTCCGGGCGCTCTTCCTGGGTGTGGTTTTGGCTGCGCTTTTCGCCGCGCTGCTGGCCGCTTGCTTCTTGGCGTCCGTTCTCTTCGCGGGCTTCCTCGTGTCGGTCGCGTTGAGGCTCGCTTTGAGCGCTTCCATGAGGTCTATGATCTTGTGCTCGGGCTTCTCCGTCGGGGCGACGGAAATGTCCTCGCCTTCGATCTTCCGTTGAATCAGCGCCATGACCTGCTCGCGCACTTCGTCGCGATAGCTCGTCGGGTCGAACGTGTCGCTTGCCGCCTGGTCGATGAGCTGCTTCGCGAGGGCAAGCTCGGACTCCTTGACCGCGACTTCCTCCAGCGGCACCTCGCTGAACGCGCGCACCTCGTCGGCATAGTGAAGCTGTTCGAGCAGCAATCCCTTGTCCTTGGGCCGCACCAGCACCAGGTGCTGCCGTCCGCGCGCGGCATAGCGTCCGACCGCGATGCGCCCGGTAGAGCGGAGCGCCTCGGCAAGCAGGTGATAGGCGCGTGCGCCGCCCTTGTCCGGACCGAGATAATAAGCCTTGTCGAAATAGATGCGATCGACCGTGCCGTCGGGCAGGAACTGATCGATGTCGATCATGTGCGTGGCCGCGACGTCGAGGGCCTTCAGTTCCTCGGGCGAGAACAGAACATATTGTCCCTTCGCGAACTCATAACCCTTCACGATCTCGTCTTTCGGGACGACTTCGCCGCTGTTCGACGAGATGAGCTGCTGCTTGATGCGGCCGCCGTCGCGCCGGTCGATCTGGTTGAAACGCACGGTGGCGGCCGATTCCGCGGCCGAATACAGCTTGACCGGTATCGAAACCAGCCCGAAGGCAATTGAGGCAGATCCTAAAGCTCGCGCAGGCATTGGCGGATCATATATTCTGGGCCCCATGGTGGCAACGAGAAATAACCAGAAATTAGCGACTTATCGCGAAAAGCGAAAAGCCGGCTCCACTCCGGAGCCGTTTGGCGCCGGGAAGGCCGCAGGCTCGCGCTTCGTCGTGCAGCTGCACGCGGCCCGCATGCGCCACTACGATTTCCGGCTCGAGCACGACGGGGTGCTGGTGTCCTGGGCCGTGCCGAAGGGCCCGTCGCCGGACCCGGCCGACAAGCGCCTCGCCGTCCGCGTCGAGGATCACCCGGTCGACTACATCCATTTCGAGGGCCTGATCCCGGAGGGCAACTATGGCGCCGGCGCGGTCATCGTCTGGGACCGTGGCCGGTGGGAACCGGTCAAGGACTTCGACGAAGGCCTCGAGTCCGGGAAGCTGCTTTTCGACCTCCACGGCTACAAGCTTCGCGGGCGCTGGACCCTCGTCAAGACGAAGCGCAGCCCGAAAGACTGGCTGCTGATCAAGGAGCGGGACAGCTACGTACGCGAAGGCGAAGCAGCGGCGCTGCCCGAGGACTCGGTGCTTTCGGGACAGACCGTCGAGCAGCTGGGCGGGGGCGAGGACCCGGGCGACGACATTGCCGAGGCGTGCCGGGCCCTGGGTGCCGCGCGTGGCCGCGTCGCATTCGGCAACGTGCAGCCGATGCTCGCGACGCCGGGCGAGGCATTCAGTCACCCCGACTGGGTCTTCGAGATCAAGTACGACGGCTATCGTTTGCTCGCGGGCAAGGAACACGGCGAAGTCAGACTCATCTCGCGCAACAGCAACGATTTCACTGCCGTGTTCCCCGAGATCGCCGAGGTCCTCGCGTCGCTGCCGTACGACGACTTCCTGCTCGACGGCGAAGTGGTCGTGCACGACGCCGGGGGCCTGCCGAGCTTTGCGGGACTTCAGCAACGCGGGCGGCTCACGCGTGCCATGGACATCGGTCGCGCGGCCGTGCAGTGGCCGGCGACGCTTTATGCTTTCGACCTCTTGCTGTACGCCGAATACGACTTGCGCCGCCTTGCACTGACCGAGCGCAAGCGTCTGCTCGCGGAGCTCCTGCCGACAGTCGGACCGATTCGCGTGTCCGAGCACATCGACGGGGCAGGCGAGGCGATGTACGAACAACTCAAAGCGCTGAACCTGGAGGGCATCGTCGCCAAGCGCGCGGATTCCGTTTACACGGGCCGTCGCTCGCCGGACTGGGTCAAGGTGAGCGCGCGGTCGAACGACGATTTCGCCGTGGTCGGGTTCACGCCGCCGAAAGGCGGACGCTCGGACTTCGGCGCGTTGCTGCTCGCGCAGCGCGGAATGGACGGTTGGGTTTACACCGGCCGCGTCGGTGGCGGCTTCGGTGAGCGTGAACTCAAGTCGGTGGCCGAGCGTCTCGCGGCGGCGAAAGAGGGTGAGCCGCCGCGTGATCCGGAACGGATACCGGGAGCGCGGTGGATCCAGCCGGCTTTTGTCGTCGAAGTCCGGTTCAAGCACCGCAGCCCGAAGGGTTTGCTGCGCCAGCCCACCTTCGTACGAATCCGCGACGACAAGAATCCCGAGGACTGCTGGCTGCCGGGAGAGGAGAAACCGCTGCCCGAGAAGCCATTGACGAAGGCGAAGGCGCAAGCGCCGGTGGTCAATGTCACCAACCCGGACAAGGTATTCTGGCCCGACGAGGGCCTGACCAAGGGCGATCTCGTTGCTTATTACCGCGACGTCGCCAAGTGGCTGCTTCCGTATCTCGCCGACCGGCCACTGGTGCTCACGCGCTATCCCGACGGCATAGACGGAAAGTCCTTCTACCAGAAGGACGCGCCCGAATACGCGCCGGACTGGATCAGGCTCGAGACGCTCTGGAGCGAAGGCTCGGAGCGCGACATCCGTTACTTCGTGATCGAAAACGAGGAAGGTCTGGCGTACATCGCGAATATGGCGGCGATACCGTTGCATATCTGGTCGAGCCGCATCTCCTCGCTGCAGCACCCGGACTGGTGCATCCTCGACCTCGACCCGAAAGGCGCGCCGTTTGCGAATGTCGTCAAGGTGGCGCGTGTTATCGAGAGACTGTGCCAGCAGGTCGAACTGCCGCACTTCGTCAAGACCAGCGGCTCGACGGGCTTGCACGTGTTGATTCCGCTCGGCGCCCGTTACACGCACGAGCACAGCCGCACGATGGCGGAGCTACTTGCCAACTGCGTGGTCAAACAACTGCCTGACATCGCGACCGTCGAGCGTCATCTCGATGCGCGCGACGGCAAGGTCTACGTCGACTACCTGCAGAACGGGCACGGGCGATTGCTGGTCGCGCCCTACAGCGTCCGAACCGTGCCGCGCGCAGCGGTGTCGATGCCGCTCCACTGGAATCAGGTGACGTCGCGTCTCGACATGTTCAAATTCAATCTGCGCACCGTGCCAGCGCTCCTTGCGAAGCAGAAAGCGGATCCGTTCGCGGAATTGTTCACGAGAGCGGCGGATCTGCAACGAAGCCTCGCACTTCTTTCGGAGATGCTGCAATGACGCACGTGATCGAGCACGCCTCGACAGGCCGCGCGCAATGCCGCGGCTGCGGCATCAAGATCGCCAAGGGTGAGCTGCGGTTCGGGGAAAAGGAGCCGAACGCTTTCGGCGAAGGCGAGATGACGCTCTGGTTTCATCTGCCGTGCGCCGCGTACAAACGTCCGGAGCCCTTCCTGGAGCTGCTCGGTAGCGTCGAGGCGGAGGAGATTTCGACGGACGAGTTTGGTGTCGCGGATGCGCTCCGGCCCGCGGCCGAGTTCGGCATCGCGCACCGGCGCGTGCCGCGGATCGACAAGACCGATCGGGCGCCGACCGGCCGCGCGCGCTGCCGCCACTGTCGCAAGACGATAGCGAAGGACAGTTGGCGCGTCGGCCTCGTCTTCTTCGAGGAGTACCGCTTCCAGCCGTCGGGTTTCATTCACGCCGCCTGCGCCGGGGATTATTTCGGGACCACGGATCTGCTGGACCGGATCGTCCACTTCAACCCGATCCTGAGTGCGGAGGAGCTCGACGCGATCGGCGCCGCACTGCAGCCGCCCGCTGCCTCGGCGTGACCTCGCGTTAATCCGGTTTGCTTCGATTGCGCTGTCTGCTGAAACTCTGTAACGATTCCAGTGCGGCATCGAGGCGTTGTTTGGTCTGTGACGTAATTCCTCGATTTCGGTATTCGTCGACGAGGAAAGACTCCACACGCGATACCAGATCGTCAAGATCCATGGTTGCGAATTCGTCTGCATGTGCCGCGTGTCCATGCTTCCGTTCGACTGCGCCAAACAGATTGATCCAGCGTTCGCCGCGTCGGCCTATTCGCATGAACTCATAGAACCCGGATCCCGATTTCGGCCCGGGGCCGAGCAGGCTGATGAGTCCGACGACCAAGGAAACCGGCAGCAACACAAGATCGAGGATACCGTCGACGATCAGTTTGAACTGAAAGACCAGCATGTCGCGGACGACTGTCCGGCGATCCTGTTCTATTGCGGTGGGCGGCGATCCTGATTGCATGCGGGCCTCCGGAACGGTGCGTCAATGCGCCCCTGCCGGAAGCCTATATCGCTCGCAATACCATAAGCAATACGGCGTAAGTTGTGGCGGCCGTCAGGTACTCATGCGGTGGCCCGGGACAAACTCAATCAGGTCCCAGAGATTACCGTACAGATCTTCGAAAACCGCCACGGTACCGTAATCGGCGGTCTTCGGTTCCCGGACGAACCTGATACCCTGTGCGACCATGTCCCGGTGGTCTCGCTCAAAGTCGTCCGTGCCGAGAAACAGGAAGACTCTGCCACCGGATTGGTTGCCGATGAACTCCTTTTGCTCTGGTCTGGATGCTCTGGCAAGTAACAAGGCCGTGCCCGTCGAGTTCGGCGGGGCGACCACAACCCAGCGTTTGTTTTGTTCCGGTTGGCAGGTGTCTTCGACCAGCGTGAAGTGCAGCTTGTTTGTGTAAAAGTCTATGGCCTCGTCGTAGTCTTCCACTACCAGGGCTATATACGCGATGCATTGCCTCATAACAAAGTTTTCCGATCGACTGCAAAGGGATAACGTGACCACCTTGATCGCAACCTCGGTCGTGCGCGGTAGCCAGCAGGGTGACAGCCACGGTGGAGTCTATCTGGTCGACTTCCAGGCGGAAAAGGTCCGGCGGGCAATCGACTGGAACTCGGGCGATATCGATTTTCAGGGTCGGGGCTGGGACCGCGGCCTGCGCGGGGTCGAGTTTGACGGAGGCGACATCTACATTGCCGCGAGCGACGAACTTTTCGTCTACGACCAGTCCTTCAACCGCAAAGCTTCGTTCCGTAACCGCTACCTCAAACACGCCCACGAGATCCATCGGCACGGCCGCGAGCTTTACGTAACGTCGACGGGTTTCAACAGCATTCTTGTCTTTCACCTGGACGAGAAGATCTTTACGTCCGGTCTCAACCTGCGCGTGGCAGGTAATGCACTCAGACTTACTTCTTTCGATCCAGCCATGTCAGGCGGGCCGATGTTCCGAAACCAGCACCACATCAACAGTGTGTGGCGCGATGACGGCGGGCTTTACCTCAGCGGTCGCGGCCTCAAGGCGTTGCTGAGTTACAGGGAGGGAAGGCTGCAACCGGTATGTACATTGCCCGCCGGCGTTCACAATGCGCGGCCATACCGCAATGGCGTCCTGTTCATCGATACCGACAGCAATGCTGTTCGCTTCGAAACGGCTGATGCCAGTGTAGCTTTTCCGGTGCCGCTTTATCCCGAGGATCAACTTACGCACCATGACCTCGATACGTCGGCGATTGCCCGGCAGGGATTCGGCCGCGGACTGTGCATCGTCGGAGAGGGGACGATTGCGGCTGGCTCCTCCCCCTCGACGATAACGCTGTACGATATCGATCGACGGAAGGCCCTGAGCCGGGTAACCCTGACCATGGACGTCCGCAACGCGATACACGGCCTGGAAGTCTGGCCCTTTTGAGGGTTCGTAGGGAACGTGAGTGAACTTGACGAGGCGCGAGCGACCTTCGAGCGTGCCGTGAGCTTTCTTCGCGGCGGCAATGCCGCGATGACCGAGCAGATAGCGCGCGCAGCGTTGGGCGACTACCCCGGCGAGGTCAATTTTCTCACGCTGCTCGGCGCAGCATTGACCCGACAGGGCCGTCCGGAGGACGGCGCGGACTACCTGCGGCAGGTCGTTGAGGGCAATCCCGACTACGCCAAGGGTCATGAGCAGCTCGGTGCCGCCATGCTCGCAATGGGCCGGCCGGGTGAGGCGATCGAATCGTTTCGCCGTGCCCTGGAACTGAACCCGGCTTTCGACGCCGCCCACCTGCAACTCGGACAGACCCTGTTGAGCCTCGGCCGCGAAACCGAGGCGAACGAGGTGATGGAGTCGTTCGTCCGCCAGAAGCCTCACCGGAAACGCCTGGCGGCAGCAGCCGAGCTGCATCGCAACGGCAACTACAAGGAAGCGGAGAAAATATACCGGGACATCCTGAAGGAAGACCCCGACAACGTGTCGGCGATGCGATTGCTGGCGCTCCTCGCCATGAAGATGGAGCAGTACCGGGACGCTGTCGTGCTGTTGAAGCAGGTAGTGAAGCTGGCCCCCGATTACCGCGTGGCGCTTCTGGATCTCGGTCATGCGCAGACCGAAATGCACGAGCTCGAAGATGCCGTCGCGACCATCGAGCGCGCCATCTCGCTGGACCCGACCAGTTACGGCGGCTATATCGCTCTCGCCAATGCGCTGGCGCGCTCGAGCAGGACCAACGAAGCCGTCGCAGCCTATCGACAGGCGAGCGAACTTCGCCCGGATCTTGCCGGCACCTACCTGGGGCTGGGCAATGTGCTGAAGACGCTGGGGCATCAGCGCGAAGCGATCGGCGCGTACCGCAAAGGAATTTCGCTTCAGCCCGATTTTGCCGAACTGTACTGGAGCCTCTCCAATCTCAAGACGTTTCGCTTCGATCCGGGCGAGATCGAAGCAATGAAGGCTGAACTCGCCAAACCGGATTTAGGCGATGCCGCCGTCGTCCATTTCTGCTTCGCACTCGGCAAGGCGAGGGAGGATTCCGGCGACTACGCTCAAGCCTTCGAATATTACGATCGCGGCAACGCCCTGCGGCGCATGCAGGAGAGCTACGACCCGGTGCACACCGAAGTCATCGGAGAGCGAATCCGTGCCGTATTCACGAAGGAATTTCTGGCCCAGGCCGCGGGCGGTGGACACGCCGCTGTGCGTCCGATATTCATCGTCGGCCTGCCTCGATCGGGATCTACGCTGATCGAGCAGATACTGGCCAGTCATGCCGAGGTCGAAGCGACACACGAGTTGCCCGAAGGCGGGCGTCTGATCAGGTTCATCGACCAGCGCAGGGTCGGGCGCGGCCATTACCCTGAAGCGGTCAGCGGGTTTTCAGCGGAGGAGTTCGCAACGCTCGGAAAACGCTACGACGAGGAAACGCGACGCTACCGTTCCGGTGCGCCGTACTTCATCGACAAGATGCCGAATAACTTCGCGAGCCTCGGACTCTTGTCCCTGATATTGCCGAATGCCCTGTTTGTCAATGCAATGCGCGATCCGATGGATACTTGCCTCAGCTGCTACAAGCAACTGTTCGCGCGGGGACAGAGTTTCACCTACGATCTCGAGGATCTGGGAAATTACTATCTCGAGTACCGTCGCATGATGCATCACTGGCATGCGGTGATGCCCGGCCGGATTCTTGATGTGCAATACGAGAACGTCGTTGACGATCTGGAGACAGAGGTGCGCCGGTTACTCGATTATTGCGGCCTTGCCTGGGATGAAACCTGCCTGGACTTTCATAATACGAAACGCCCCATTCGCACAGCGAGTTCGGAACAGGTGCGGCAACCGATCTATGGCGATGCCGTAAATTACTGGAAGAAGTTCGGCAACGCTTTGAATCCATTGATAGAAATACTGGATCCAATCCGCGGAAAAGTCGACTGACCGACCCTCCACACGCTCGCCGCCATGCAAAAAATCATTAGCGACCGGCGGAAGGCGGGGCTAATCTTCATTGAAAGGAATGTACAGTTGCAAGCGGGGAGCCTGCTCATGTCCAAGACCGTCGGCCAATGGAACCTGTCACCCGGTGGCAAGATATCTGTGGCTGTATCATTGGCATTGGGCACTCAGGTCCCGGTGGCACAAGCCCAGGACGCGCTCGAAGAAATCGTCGTCACCGCGCGCAAGCGTTCCGAGAACCTGCAGGACATTCCCGAGTCGATCCTCGCCATATCCGAGCAAGCTATCGCACGCTCGGGACTGCAGACGATGGACGACTACGCGCGGAAGATTCCGAGCCTCACTTATGTTGCACGCGGCCCCGGCGCCAACAAGATTGTTTTCCGGGGGGTCACCGAAGCCGGCACCGCCTTCTTCACCGATTCCTCCGCTGCTCTTTACCTCGACGAGCAGCCGCTGACGCAACCGGTACTGACACCGGAGCCGCGCCTTATCGACATCGAGCGTATCGAGGCACTGAGCGGTCCGCAGGGAACGCTGTATGGCGGCAGCGCGCAGTCCGGCACGCTGCGCATCGTAACCAACAAGCCCGACCCCGCCGCGCTCACGGGGAATGTCTCGGCGTCGGTGGGCAGTGGCAGCACGAGCGATGCGAGCCATGACATCAGCGCAGTACTCAACCTGCCGCTGGTCCGCGACAAGCTCGCTCTGCGGCTGGTGGGGTTTTCGGCTCGCGACGGCGGCTACATAGACAATGTCCTTGGCCTGTCGCCGGGTGGCACTTTCGATAATGCCTCCGTAGTCGAGGAAAACGCGGCCGGCGAAGCGGAGTACATGGGTGGTCGTGCGGCGCTGCGCTGGGACGCGAACGACCGGTGGTCGCTGACGGGCAGCATCGTATTCCAGGATCTCGAATCGTCCGGCAACACGGAACACATGCCGGAAAGCGCGGGCGACCTGGAACAGGTGCGATTCGTCGAAGAGTTCCGCGACGACCAATGGACCCAGTTCGGCCTGACGGTTGAAGGCGACCTCGGCTTTGCGCAGGTCGTGTCGGCGACGTCCTATTTCACGCGCGAAATTCTGTATCAGTTGGATAACACCGAATACGTCGCGTACCTGCGCGGTTTTTATGCGGCTTACGGTTACTATGTAAGCTACGCATTCGGGCCCGACCCGGTCGGGCAGGGCTGGATCAATCCGCAGGATACCCGCCGCTTCTCGCAGGAATTCAGGCTATCGCATCAAGGCGAGACGTGGGCCTGGCTGGGCGGGATCTATTACGAGCGCTTCGATGACCACTGGGACTTCCAGTCGCGTATCGAAGATTACGAGAGCACCGGTTCGTTCCAGTTCTGGTATGCCTATTACGGCGCACAGCCGGGCACGACGAACAACGCGTTCTGGAACTCCAACAATCATACGCAGACGGAACAGTACGCCGCCTTCGGCGAACTCACGTACCAGGGAATCGAAGACTGGGCGTTCACCGTCGGCGCCCGCTGGTTCGACCATGAACGGGACCGCCGTTATATCGTTGCAAGGCCGCACGGGAGAGTCGAGCAGAATTTGAACCCGATCCAGTCCGAGAACGACGTCACGTTGAAGTTCAGCGCCAGCTATCACATTGACGATGACATAATGGTTTACGGACTGTATTCCGAAGGCTTCCGTAACGGAGGCAGAAACGTCGCCCGGCCGGGCGCCGTACTGCCGGAGCCATACGACCCCGATTTCCTCCAGAATTACGAAGTGGGGCTGAAATCGCAATGGGCCAACGGCCGGCTGCGGGCGAACGTCACCGCATTCCATATGGTCTGGGAAGACTACCAGCTCGGTGTTGTCGATCCCGGTCCGTTGTTTGCCACAATGATCATCAACGTTGGCGATGCCAAAATCGACGGTGTCGAAATCGACTTCAGTGCGTTGCCCGTCGACGGCCTCGAGTTCGATCTCAATGCGATGATAATGAATGCCGAAACGACATCGGACAACGACTTGATCGGAGTTAACTCCGGCGCCCGCCTGCCGATCTCGCCGGAACTGAAGGTTTCCTCGTCGCTGCAATACACGTTCCCGCAGGTATTGTTCGGCGGCAATCCGTACGCCCTCATCCAGTACAGCTATTACGGCGATTCGCTGAACGGCGTGGAATGCAACACGCCGGACTGCGATGTCCCGGATGTACAACCTTCCTACAGCATCAGTGACCTGAAAGTCGGCATAGAGGCTGAAGCGTGGGAGGTCTACGCATATCTGTATAACTTCACCGACGAACGCGCAGCGCTGTATCGAGTGCCGCCCGCGCCCCCCGGAGTGGTTCGCGTGAATCGGCCGCGTGAATTCGGCTTGGGCTTCACCCGGCGCTGGGGCGGCTAGGGAAGCTCTGCACAGGTGGAGAAATACCCTAAGGAGCTCCGCGAATCTCGAACGGCGCCGACTCCGCAAGCAATTCGAAGCCGTCGTCGGTCATGAGGCGCGCGACATAGCGCCCGGCCGGCAGCGGCCAGTCAGCCACGGCGTGCGAGGCACCGAGCGACATCTCTCCTTCGATACGCGCATCGACATGTGCCCAGGCCAGGTAAGCCTCCTTGTCAGTCGATTCCGATGGATAGATGACGACCCAGTCGTAGCGGTTGCCCGGCGCGTTCCGCCAGACCAGCGACAGCGGTTCACCCTGCCCGTAGCTCTCATTCGCGGTTTCGATCACCGGTTTGACGTCGGGAGGCAGCACCCAGAAATGGGTCTGGCTGACAATCTGGCGCTGGTTGTCTTCAAGGATAACGCGGTAGCGGCCGCTCGCCGGCAGCGGCTCGTTCATCTCCAGCAAACCGCGCTCTGAAGTTAACCCGATGCGTCGCGACGACGTACCGCGCCCACTGCCGGAACTCACCGACGCGATAACCAGCGCGCCGGCAGCCGTGCGGTTGCGGTAGGAAATCGACACGGGCTCGCCGCTGCGAAAGACTCGCGTGCTTGCCGCGACGAGAGGCGGCATCGGCGCCGCTTCGACCACGAAATCGGAAAGGACGGCGCGATGATCGCTGGGCCACGGACTTACTTCGATCGTGACACCCGGTGCGCCGCTTTCGCCGACCAGTGTGCTCCCCGTCACCTCGACGGGACCGGCATGCCAGAGAAAATCGATGCGACTCTGCCACGAGTCCGGCGGTCCCGGATTGTAGTCGGGAATTCTCGGGCGGTCCGCCCACCACGTGAAGCCGGGACGTTCCAGCGGGTCGGAGTGCCGTTCACGATACGAGTCGCGAAAACCGGCGGCTTCGACAGCTTTCGCAACCGGCCAGTCGAGGCTGTAACGCCGATAGGGCCAGCGCCTGATTGCTGCGGGCACCCAGTCTTCGTGTGAGGGCGAGTTGAAGTCGCCGGCGAGAAACACGGGCATGCCATCCGTCGCAAGTTGCGGTATTACCTCCAGAAAAGGCTGGATTGCGGGCAGGCGGACACGCTGCTCCAGGGCAATTACTTCGGCATCGGGATGTCCGTCGCGAATCCAGTCCTCGCCGTATGGGTCGGAGGGCAGATGGACGTTGGCAACTGCAACGACCAGCCCGGGCTTTATCTCGACGAGCACATACTTGCCGTTTGCGCCTGGCGGGTCGATCAGGCGATGCCGGGCGATGACATGGTTGCGCCGGTCGTAATGCCATCCCAGTTCCGCAGCCAGGCGATCGAGATTACCTTCGGCTTCCTGCACGGCGACGATGTCCGGGTCAGAACGCCGTATCGCTTCCACCACTTTTTCGAAGCTGACGTGGGTGCCTCCCCACTCGATGTTGAAGGACATGACGCGCAACTTCACTTGCGAGGCGGCTGCGCTTGGCGAGGGCGCCTCGTTCGTCGGCGCACTGCAGGCCACCAACAAAGCGCAAGTCAGGACGAGGAACCGCGCGCGCACTGCTCCGGGCATCCGCCAACGGCGTGCAACGTCGAGCAGAAACCCGGAGTTCTTACCGTGTGTCACAACTGCTGCCCTTTCGGCTTGAAAGCGTGCCGTCGCCCCGAAAACCAGCACGCCTTTCTTCGGTATTTGCGGCTCATGTTGCGGCGCCGGATGCTATAAGATAAAGAGTTCATTCTCGAGCCCCCAGTTTCGGCAACGCCATGCGCAACGAACCGCGGGCCTGGTCGAATGCACCGCCAGTCGTAAGAATGGCGCTGCGGCCGACCGGCCTGTCCGAACTGCAGTTCGTGAGCCCGTTGGGCTCCGGTCGCCGATGCACTGTCTGGCGGGCGAAATGCGGCTCCGACCTGGTGGCGGTGAAACTGTTCAGCAGCGAGGCGATCGCAAAACATGCCTCGCGTCATCGCGAGCCGCTTGCCCGCTTCGAATTCAACCGTAATCGTCGCCTTTACGCGGTACCGGGACTGCGCAGCAACATTGTCAGGCCGCTCAGGGTTTTCGATCTCGGCAGTCGACAGATGCTCATGCAGGACGTCATATGTGGGCATACGCTGACCGAGTTCTCTACCGTGGCCAGTGGTCGCGATCGACGGCAAGTTTACGCGCAGCTGGAGCAAATAGTTACCGCCGCACATGATGTGTCGATTTTCGACCTGGACCTGCACCGCGACAATATCCTGATTACACGCAGCAGAACAGGTCATCCGAACGTCATGCTGTTCGACTTCAACAAGATTCCGTTTCACGAACACCCACCAAATGCGCTCGCCGGCATTCTGGTTCGACTTGGATTGATTGGTCCGAGATCGAGAGATTTGCGCCTGCTGCGACTCCTCGGCAGAGCGCTCGCGTAAACAGGAGTCATTGGACTCTCTGGCTGGTTGTCAATCCTGACTTAGCCGACCGACAGCATGAGGGAGAGGCTACTTGCGCCGGGAAGTTGTACGTTGAACGATTTCCGAGATCTCGTCCCAGATTTTCTCCGCCTGTTTTTGCGCCTTCCGGCTTGCGTCCTCTCCTCGCTCGCGAATCTCCTGCAGCCTTTTCTCCAACGAATCGCGCAGTTCCGCAAGCTTTTCCACATCCTGCTTCCATTCCTTTCGCGCTTCGGCTTTCATACCGCTGACTTTTTTCTTGAGCGCCCTGAGTTTTTTGTTCGCGGTTGCAACCTGTTCCTCGATCCTGTCGAGAATATGTCTGGTCTCCGGATTTCCGGGACCGGCCTCGATCTCCTTCTCGGCTTCTATCCAATCAGTTACCGGATCGCCGCCCTTGAAGTTTCGCTTCTCGGCTCGAAAGTACGCAGCCTCGGCGATCATTCTTTTGCGTAGCCCGGAATCCACCTTTTCTGTCTTTGGCATTGTCGATACCTCTCAATTTCGAAACCGCTGGTAGAATTGTCCGTCCGTGAGCGCAATTGCGGAATAAGCAGGAGCGCGTATTTCGCCATCCCTGCGGATATCGTAACTCCTTGCGAGCGTTGCGGTTGATATTCCTTTCGTTTGCAAAGGATTTCCGGGAACAGGAGGGCATCGATGGTGGAAAATGCAGCATCGTCAGTAAGTCCGCCCCCGTGGGGCGGCGCCACGGACGACAGGCGCGAGCAGATATTTCCGACGCTTGCGGCGTCGCAGATCGCGGAGCTGACCCCGTTCGGCACCGAGCGCGTGTTCGATGAAGGGCAGGTTCTCTGGAACATCGGCGCACGCAACGTCGATTTCTTTGTCGTTCTCGAAGGCACGCTCGAAATAGTCCGACGCGACCCGTTCGGCGCAGACACCGTCATCGTAAGCCACGGTCCTGGCCGGTACTCGGGCGAGACCTCGATGCTGACCGGGCGGGGCTCGATGGTTTCCGGCCGCGCCGGCACACGCTTGAGGGTATTGGCCGTACCGATCGACCGACTGCGCGAGGTGATGCTGACGCACGCCCGTCTCGGCGAGATCATCATGCGCAGCTTCATCCTGCGGCGCATGCGGATGATCTCCGAGCATGCCAGCGACCTCTTGCTCGTCGGCTCGAGACACTCCGCAGGGACACTGCAGCTGCAGGACTTCCTGACGCGTAACGGGCACCCGTACACCTTCGTCGATCTGGAGACTGCCAAAGACGTCTGCGCATTGCTCAACCGCTGCGACATCAGTCCCGGGGATACGCCAATGGTCATCACGAGCCAGGGCGAGCCGTTGCGCAATCCCTCGCTGCGCGAGGTGGCCGACCGGCTCGGTATCTCGCTGCAGTGGGACCCGCAGACCGTGCACGACGTTGCCGTGATCGGCGCGGGACCTGCAGGCCTTGCGAGCGCGGTCTACGCTGCGTCCGAAGGGCTGGACGTTATCGTGCTCGACCCGATCGCTCCGGGAGGGCAGGCCGGGACCAGTTCGAAGATCGAAAACTACCTGGGCTTCCCCACGGGGATTTCGGGCGGAGCCCTTGCGGGCCGCGCGTTCATGCAGGCGCAGAAGTTCGGAGCGAAGATCGTCATACCTGCGCGCCTCACCGGCATGAGCTGCGGCAATCCCTACCACGAACTCGAGCTGGAAAGCGGCGAGCGCATTCGCAGCCGCACGATCGTTATCGCGTCCGGCGCGCAGTACCGAAAGCCGGTGCTGGAAAGACTGCCTGATTTCGAAGGCGTCGGCATTTATTACGGTGCCACCCACCTCGAGGCGCAGTTTTGCCGCGACGAGGAGGTGGCAATCATCGGCGGCGGCAATTCGGCCGGACAGGCTGCCGTATTCCTCTCCGAAACGGCCAGGAAGGTTTACGTGCTGGTCAGATCCGAAGGACTCGCCGCGAGCATGTCGCAGTACCTGATCCGGCGCATTGATACGACTCCGAACATCGAGCTCCGGAGCCGCTGCGAAGTCGCGGAATTGCAGGGCGGGAGCTATCTCGAGAGCGTGCGCTGGCGCAACAGGGATACGGACGAAGTAACGACGCGGCCGGTAAAACATCTGTTCATCTTCATTGGAGCCGTACCGAACACAGACTTCCTGCCGCCCGCAGTCGCTACCGACGCAAACGGTTTTGTCTGCACCGGGGAAGAGGTGAACTCCGCCGACGCGGAGACTCCCTGGACGCTGGAGCGGCCCCCCTTTCCGCTGGAAACCAGCTGCCCGGGTGTGTTCGCCGCCGGCGACGTCAGGGCGTCTTCAACGAAGCGGGTTGCGTCCGCGGTGGGCGAGGGATCGGTGGTCGTGCAGTACGTACACCAGCTGCTGGCGTCTTCGGTCCAGTAACCGGGTCGTACTCAGTCGCCTCCCGTTCGCCCGATGCGCACCAGCGTCCCTGGCAGGAAACGCTATTAGTATTGCGAATCATTCGCATTCGCATTAACCTCCGGAAACGAGATAGCGGCCGAGCGGCCGGGAGGCCGCGACGCGGCGATCCGTTTACCCAAAATAAATAATGGAATCAGAAACATGCATCACTCCCACCGGTCGCCCCGGCAGTCACGCGCAGCGCTCACCCTGTTCCTCCTGTCGGTTATGGTGGTGGCGGAGCTGCCCGCCCTCGCGCAGGGCGAGGACGACGAAGCCATCGAAGAGATCGTGGTCGAAGGCAGGCTGACCCGCTACTCGGCCCTGAAATCCGATACGCCGATCATGGAAACGGCACGCTCGGTGTCCATCGAGGACCGGCAGCAACTGCTGGACAAGGGCGCGATCAACCTGGCCGACAGTTACCTTTATTCATCCGGCGTTACCGGCGAAGCCTACGGCTTTGCGACGCGGGGCGACTGGGTCAAGGTCCGGGGCTTCGACGTGCCGGAGTATCGGGACAGCTTGCAGGCGTTGTTCAGCAGTTACAACAATACCCGCCCGGACATCTACACGATCGAGCAGGTCGAGATTCTCAAGGGCCCGGCGTCCGTGCTGTTTGGCCAGGGCTCACCCGGCGGCGTCGTCAACGTGGTCAGCAAAACGCCGCGCGCAGGCAGCAGCAGCGAGTTCGAGTTCGAATACGGCAATTTCGAGAGGATGCAGGTTGCAGCCGATATCAACGGCGCCATCGACGGGGGCGACCGCTGGCTTTATCGGCTTATCGGCGTTTACCGCGATACCGACACCCAGGTCGATTTCATTTCCGAGGATGCGGTCGTCATTGCTCCGTCCCTCACATGGCGTCCGGACGATGAAACCAACATAACGCTGCTCGCGAACTTCCAGCGGACCGAGAGCGATGCCGGTGCGCAGTTCCTGCCGATATACGGCACGCTGCTCCCTGCACCGAACGGCCGGTTCATCGAACCCGAGACTTATCTCGGCGAGCCGGAGTTCAATCGCTACGACACCGAAACCCGGTCGCTGACCCTGCTCGCAGACCACCAGATCAACGCGATGTGGAGCGTCGAGGCAACGGCGCGCTATACGGACGGGGAGGCCGACTATCGCCAGGCATGGCCGGCCTTCATTGGCGGCAATCGCTACGCCGTGAATCCCGACGGATCCCTTTACGGCGACGGTTCGGTGCCTCGCACGTTCTACGACAGCTTCGCAACCTCGGAGCAGAAGGCGATGGACGTTCGCTTCCGCGCCGACTTCCTGACGGGCAACGTGTCGCACGAAGTGCTGATCGGCACGCAGTACCAGGATGTCACCACCGAAAACGACAACGCTTATGCGTATGCGCTGGGATACGACTTCGCGACCGGAGGCCCCGATGGCATCCTGGGAGATGCTTACTGGATCAACGTTTTCGATCCCGTCTACGGCACGGCACCTCCGCCGTCCGTCATGGACCAGTATTTTTTCGACGCACCGGCTGCGAACACGACCGATCTGGGTTTCTACATCAGCGACCAGTTGAGCTTTGAAAACTGGCGCTTGACTCTCGGCCTTCGCGCCGACGACGTCGAAACAGGCAACGGCAGTACCGCGCAGAAAGACGACGCAATCAGTGGGAGTGCGGGTGTTCTTTACCAGCTCGACAACGGATTCGCCCCTTATGCCAGCTATGCCGAATCGTTCGAACCGGTTGCGGGCGTCGACAACATCACAGGAGAAGCGTGGAAGCCCCAGGAAGGGCGCCAGTACGAAGCCGGACTGAAGTACCTGGACGCCGAGTCCGGTTCATACGTCACGGTCGCCTGGTTCGACATCGAGCAGTCCAACCTGAGCAATCCGAACTCGCTGGTCAACGCGCCGTCGCAGCAGGAAGGTGTGGCCGAAATCACCGGAGTCGAACTCGAAGGCATCCTGACTCTGGGGGAATTCCGGGTCGAGGGAAACGTAAGCCGCCTGGATACCAGAGACCCGGACGGTTTCCGGCTTGCCAGTGTGCCCGAGGTGCAGGCGTCGACCTGGATCGGCTACCGCCCCCAGGACCGATGGCCTGGCTTCAAGGCAGGTATCGGCGTCCGGTACGTCGGCGACAGTTACGACGGGATCGACGCGCTCAAGACTCCTTCCTATACGCTCGGCGACTTCATGGTCGGCTACGAGACGGAACGCTGGGATTTCGCGTTGAACGTCAGGAACCTTACCGACCGGGAATACATGGCAACCTGCCTGGCGCGTGGCGACTGCTTCCCGGGGGAAAGCCGTACCGTGGTCGGACGCGCGGTAATGAAGTTCTAGGATTCGACGATGGCGTACGCAATTGCGGCCGTTTTCGCAGGCGCATGTGGCGTCGCTTTGCTGTATGCGTCGTGGCGCAGTCGGTTGCAACCGAAGCGATCCGTGGTGACATGCGGCTGGTCATTGATCGCCGTTTCGTTCTGGTTCTGGATTCGATCCGCCGGTGTCGAGTTCGGAATAGTGATAGCCGCAACGCAGCTTCCGATCGTCGCCTGGATTTTTGTCCTGACCAATCGACACGTCCGGCGAAGCAATGGCCGTCAGCAGGAACCGGCGGGCGTAACCCTCCCGCGCTTTCATGCGGTCCTCCATCACTCCGGGCGTTTCATGGTGGCGGTACCGCTGGCCGCCGGTTCCGGCACAATGCTTGTCCTGGCCGGGGCCACCCTGTTGCCCTGGAGCGACGTCGACCGGCTGGCGTTCGCCGTTCTCGCGGTACCGCTGATCTGGGGTGCGCTTGCGTACTGGGCCTGTCTGGATACCCGCCTGCTGCGGCCGGCGCTCGGGCTCGTCGCCGGCGGAACGCTCGGCGCGGTGGTTCTCTATATATAGGCGTCTCATGAGGTTCACACCGTCATCGGCGCTGGTGCGCAAATCGCTGTCGAGCCACTCGTGGCTCGGGCTCACGGTTGGCGCATTGATGTACCTGGTCTGCCTGAGCGGCATGCTCGCTGTCTTCTATCCGGAGTTTGAACGCTGGGAGCAGCCGTATGCTGACGAGTTCTCGAGTTTCGAATTCCGGGAAGTCGACAAGGCATTCAACGACTTCCTCACGAGCGGCGCCGCAATCACGCCGCATATGTTCCTCGTGCTGCCGACCGACGCTGTGCCACGCATGCGCATCGCGACGGAAAACGAAAGCTGGTTCGTTGATGTCGATGGCTCGGTCGCGCACGCGGAGAAGAACGACTGGACGGAGATGCTGCTCGAGCTTCATCTCTATCTTCATTTACCCTCGTCCTGGGGCATGATCCTGGTGAGCGCGCTCGGAGCGATGTTGTGCGCTTTGATCATCTCCGGGCTGATGGCGCATCCGAAGATATTCAAGGATGCATTTAACTTTCGCACACGCGGTTCGCGGCATCTGGAACAGGCGGATATTCACAATCGTCTGAGCGTGTGGGGCGTACCGTTTCACCTGATGATTGCAATCACCGGCGCGTACTTCGGACTCGCATTACCGATTCTCGCGGTGTTTGCCGACGCAAACTACGGTGGCGACCGGGATGCCGTCATCGAATCGGTTTTCGGCAAGGAGCCGGAACTGCGTCAGGAGAAAGGGCCACTGGCAATCGGCAGTGCGCTGCGACAAATGCGAACTCTTGCGCCGCAAGCAGATCCTTTCCTGATTACCGCTCACGATGTGGGTGAGCCGAACCAGTTCTTCAGCATATCGGCGACCCATCCCGGGCGAATGATCTATTCCGAGAACTACCTGTTCGACGCAAGCGGCGTTTTTCTGCGAACCGACGGGTTCTCGGACGGGGAGCCCGGCAAACAGGTCGTCTATTCGATCTACCGACTGCATTTCGGCCACTTCGGAGGGCTGCCGGTGAAAATTGTATACGGACTGCTGGGGCTGGCGCTGACGATCGTTTCCGTCACCGGCGTCAACGTATGGCTCGCGAGGCGGAGGACACGGAACTACCTGAACGACGTGTGGACCGGCATCGTCTGGGGAACGCCACTTGCGCTCGTGGTCTCCGCGTTCACCCAGGTGGCGCTCGGCATTCCTTCGACCGGCATTCTGTGGCTGACGATCTTCGCGGCTACGGTGGCGGCGCTGCGCTTGCGGAACGAGAAGCGTGCCACCCGCGCCCTGCAGGTCGCTTTCGTGATTGCGGCGGGACTGTTGTTGGCGGGTTACGTCCTGCGATTCAACAGAGACGCCATGACGCCTGCTGCACTTGTCATGAACTTATCCCTTCTCGCGACGGCGCTGGTTTTCGGCGCTTTGGCGTGGGGGCGGCGCGACGAACCCGCCAACGCGTGAGCGATGCGTCCTGCCCGATCATGAGAAGTCGCAATCGAGGCGCCAGCGCTTCTATCAGGGCGTGTGCAAGGTCTCCCTGGCGTCGATGAATCCGCAATGGCAGACGCTTTGAAAACCACACGGACGCTCGCGTCCATGCGCCGCGGTGAGAAAGGCGTGATCACTGCGGTCGACCCGGCGGATCCCGCGGTTCAGAGACTCATGGTGCTCGGCCTCGTAGCGGGTGCGGAACTCGAATATGCCGGTGCCGCTATCGGCGGCGATCCGCTCGAGTTTCGCCTCTTCGGCAACAGCATATCGCTGCGGCGCGCGGAGGCGCTGTGTTTCAGAATTGCCGTGGTGCGCGACGGTGGCTAGTGCGCGCGCCATAAGTATCCCCGTCGAACGGATCGGAATAAGGCGACGTACCACGGCTACGATCGCGGTAATGGGGAACCCGAACTCGGGGAAAAGCACGCTGTTCAATCGTTTGACGGGGCTGCGCCAGAGCACGGGCAACTATCCTGGCGTTACCGTCGAAAAACACACGGGCATAGCGAAGCTCTATGACGCGTCGGTCGAACTGGTGGACCTGCCCGGAACGTTCTCGCTCGGGGCTCATTCAATGGAAGAGCGAATCGCGGTCGACGTCGTTTTCGGTCGCGTGCCGGCCATGGACGCACCCGAGGGAATCCTGGCCGTGGTCGCCATGAACAACCTTTACCAGGGCTTGTTCCTGGTGCATCAGTTGAGCGAGCTCGGACTGCCGGTCCTGGTTGCGCTGACCATGACCGACACGGCGCAGGCGGCCGGCATACAGATCGACATCGAGGCACTGCAGCGTCATCTCGGTGGGGCAAAGGTCTGCCCGGTGGTGGCCACGACCGGGCAGGGATTTGCCGAGCTGCGCCGTGCGCTTGCCACACTGCCCGCTGCCCGGCCGCCGCGTCTGCCGGCGTTCTGGCCCGAACTTCGGGAGGCCGCCTCCAGGCTGGCGGCCGAATCGAACGGTGCGTTGCACACGCCGGAGGTCGAACGCGAGTTAATAGACGATTCCGGGCTGACGAACGTCACTGCGGTGCCGGGCGACAGGCTCCCCGCACGGCTGCGAGCAGCGCGAGGGTCCCTGTTCAACGGCATTCCGCCGGTGGCCGGGGAGGCGCAGCGCCGTTACGACTGGGTCCGCGAGGTACTGGCCGACGTACAGGTCAATTCCCCGGCTTACAGGACTTACGGTGCGCGTCTCGTTGCGTGGCTGAACCGGCCGATCCCCGGAACGATCGCACTGCTCGTCGTGATGGCGGTCGTGTTTCAGGCCGTGTTCGCCTGGGCGACGCCGTTGATGGATGCCATCGACGGCGCGACCTCGGTCGTCGGCATGTGGGCGTCCGGCATTCTTCCCTCCGGCGCCATAGCCAGCCTGGTCTCCGATGGCGTCATTGCGGGAGTCGGGAGCGTCATTATTTTTCTTCCGCAGATCATGATCCTGTTTCTTTTCATCATTCTGCTGGAGGACTCGGGTTACCTGGCCCGTGCGGCGTACCTGATGGACAGGGTAATGCGTTCGGCCGGCCTCTCCGGTCAGTCGATCATTCCGATGATTTCGAGCTTCGCCTGTGCGGTCCCGGGCATCATGGCCACGCGCGTCATCCCGAACCGGCGGGACCGGATCGCAACCATCCTCGCCGCGCCGTTCATGACCTGTTCCGCCCGCCTGCCGGTCTATGCATTACTCATCGGCGCATTCGTACCGGCATCGTCGGTGGGCTGGTTCAACCTGCAGGGCATCGTGCTGTTCGGACTTTATCTGCTGGGAATCGTTGCCGGCGTGCTTACGGCGCTGTTGCTCAAACAGACTGCACTGCGCGGGCCGAAGCCCCCGTTTGCACTGATGTTGCCGGAGTTCCGCAAGCCGAACCTGCGCACGGTGGCCATTCAGTTGCTGGGGCGCGCCAGGGTGTTCCTGCGTCGCGCCGGCACGGTCATTTTCGCAGTGTCAATCGCCGTCTGGGCGCTCGCCTACTACCCCCGATCCGGAGAGATCGAGGCCGGGCTTGCCGCCGGCGTGCTGGCAGCCGAAACGACTCTTGGTGGCACACAGCTTGAGAATGCCCGCGTCCGTCTCGCCAACGAAGCCGCGGCCGCACAACTGGAGCAAAGCTGGCTCGGCCGCGCCGGAAAGGCCGTGGCACCGGTGTTCGCACCGCTCGGCTGGGACTGGAAGATTACGGCCGCGGTCATTGCGGGATTTCCGGCGCGCGAAGTGGTGGTCGCGGTGCTCGGCACCGTCTACGCCGTGGGCGACGAAGCCGACGAGATGACCCTGGCGCAGCGCTTGAAGTCGGCAAGCTGGCCCGATGGCTCGCCCGTGTTTACTCTGCCTATGGTTTTCGGTTTGCTGATTTTCTACGCCTGCTGCCTTCAATGCGCGGCGACGCTTGCGGTGATACGCCGCGAGACCAACAGCTGGCGCTGGCCGGTATTCGCGTGGGCTTACATGACCGCGATCGGCTATGCCGGCGCGGCGCTGGTGTTCCGGTTGGACGGCGGGTAGCGAACGCGCCGGTCCACGATCCTGACACGTATAAACGGCAGACACCTTGTGATCGAAGCGCTGTAGGAGCCCGCCATTGCGGGCGACCGCTTTCTACTGTGTCACGACCGCCACGACCCCGGAGATCGTAGCAGGCGGATGCGACGCGGTTCCAATTGGCGTGGTCGCCCGCAATGGCGGGCTCCTACAGTGCCTCTGCAGAGCTTCCCTGGCGAGCTGAGTTCCGGTCCGGAAACCTCGCGAGCAATACCGGTAATACCGTTGCATCGAACAGGAAGGCGCTGGCCAGGGCAACGCCGGTCAGCACGCCGAACAGTACGCTGGGTACGAAATCCGAGAACGCAAGCGAGCCGAAGCCGACGACGATGATTACCGTCGTGTAGAGCATCGCAAAGCCTACGCTGCCGTGCGCATTGCGAATCGCCGACGCCGGGTCCGAAGTGCGCGCGTCGCTGCGGTAGCGGTGTATGTAATGAATCGTAATGTCCACGGCGATTCCCATGGCGACGGCAGCAATCGTGATAGTCATCAGGTCGAGTGCAATCCCCAGCCAGCCCATGATGCCGAACACCGTCGCAGTGACGAGAATGTTCGGCACAATCGCAATCAGTGCGATACGAAGCGAACGGAAGATGACGAGAAAAGTGACGAACAACGCGACAAGCACTATGCCGAGCGTCAGCACCTGCGAACGGAACAGGCGCTCCAGGATATCCTGATAGAGGACGAACAGGTTCGTCATCCTGTAGTCCGCGTCCTCTCCAAGTGCCGTGTCTACGTCGTCTCGCAGCTCCTGAAGCAGCTCGCCGCGGTCGAGACCGGGGGTCGTGTCACGTATTCTCAGGCTTATCCGAACGTTGCGCGTGTCGGCGGAGTAGTATGACCCGAGCAGAGACTCGCGAAGATCTTCATCCATCAGACGATACACGGCCGTAATCTCGTATTCGGTCAGCGGTTTGCCGTCGTTTATCTCGCGTGCAAGTTCCGTGAAATTGACCGGTGAAAGAATCTTGCCGACTGCTTCATGCCGCTCGAGCAGCGCCTGCAGGACCTGCATCGTCTGAAAGGTTTCCGCGTTCATGAGCAGATCCTCCCCGGCCGGCGGTGCCGTATAGACGATATCCAGCGGTGTGGAGCCGCCCAGGTTCTGATCGACAAAGGTCAGTTCCCGATGCACGTCCGTGGATTCGGCAAAGTAGTTGATGAAGCTGTTCTCTACGTCCAGCCGCAGAAAGCCTGCCACACATACACCGAACAGGAGGGCTGCCGCGATACCGATCAGGCGCCCCTGCGAAATGGACAGGTTCGCAAGCGCGCTCAGGAGCCGGCGGATATGGCCCGCCTCATCGACCCTGGTGCGCCGGTTCAGAATCGCCAACAGCGCGGGAAACAGTATGAGAGTAACGGCGAGCGAAATAGCCATTGCTATCACCATCATCCAGCCGAAGCTGATCACCGGCTGAATGCCGCTGGCCAGCAGCGATGCGAAGCCCATTGCAGTGGTAATTCCGGAGTACAGGCTCGGCGGCGTCTTGGTCCGCATCGTTTCCCGAATCAGGCGCGCCTGGTTCCAGTCTGGCCGGACACGGGCGTATTCCCGATACTGCACCGTCAGGTGCACGACAAGTGCCAGTGTCAGTATCAGTTGCAGGGCCACGAAATTCGCCGAGATCACCGTTGCCTTGAGTCCGAGCAGCCCGAACAATCCTATGGTGCATACGATGCTCGTCAGGCAGCACGCGAACGCGACCACGATCCAGCGCGATTCCCGGAACAGCACCAGCAACAGGATGGCGATAAGCAGGGATATTGCCGCGCCGAAGACGACGAGGTCGTTCCTCACGATCTGCACCAGCTGGTAGCCGAGGACGTGCACGCCGCCGAGGTAGATATCGGCGTTGTCCTCGTATTTCTCGACTATGGCGCGAATCGACTGGACCTCCTGATTGCGCACATCCGTAAGCTTCCTCTGCAGCGGAGCCGCCTCCATCCTCAGCCGTTCCAGTCGGGCTGCCGCTTCATCGCTCGGGGAGCCATCAAGGGCTGCCGCTTCGAGTGTCGTTATGGCGTCCTCCAGCGATGCCAGCTCCCCGTCGGGACGAAACAGCACCTGCAGGGCCGTAACCGTCTGCTCGCTATCGATAAGCAGGTCTTCGTAGATCGGATGACCCCGCAAGGCCGAGGAAATGGCGTCAATCGGGAAACCCGCGCGGTCTATCGTTAGCGCAGCGGTGTCGAGGCTGCCCAGATCCCCGGTTTCGGCCAGGGTCGGCAGGGGCACGTTGAGGATGGAGCGGACCGACGCTACGCGCTCGAGCTGCCCGATCTCGCTCGCAATCTCCCGCAATTCCTCGAAACTCTCTGCGGAAAGCAGGGGCTTGTCCTTCGGCTGGTACGCAACGAACAGGAATTCCTCCGGTGAGAACTCCTGATCGACCAGCTTGCTCTGGATGTACTTCTCATTCTCCCGCGTCAGCAGCGTGTCTGCCGACGCGTCGATCTCGAAATACCGGGCGTGCCAGCCCAGTACGCCGGCAAGAAGTACGACGATGAGCAGGATTGCCCACGCGCCGGTGACGTTCAGTTCTTTCACGCTTGCCGTCGTCTATCTGTAGGCCGCGTCGCGCTGGATCGTCTGCAAATGCAGATTGCGCATGAAGATATAGGGGTCGTCACTCTGCTGTATCAACTTTTCGTAATCCTCAGCACTTTGCGCGAAATCGTGAAAAAAGCCGTAGCTCAGCAGCACGAACGATTCGGGATTATCGAGCACCCAGGGAACGGGATGGAGAAAATAGTCGACAACCCTTGCGGTCGCGTTTCGTGCATCCGACGGACCGAAAAAGGGCAGAACCAGATAGGTCCCGTAGCCCACATCGTAGTGCGCCAGCGTCTCGGCAAAGTCCGATTCAGCGCGCTCCAGCCCGAACCAGGCCGCCGCAGGATCGAAGAGCCCCAAGAGCCCGATTGTCGTATTGATTGCGAAGCGCGCCAGGTTGCGCCCGCCCAGTCGGGGTTTGGCCTGAAGCAGGTTGTTCACCGCGTAAATGGGCGAGGCGGCATTGTAGAAAAAGTCGTCGATCCGACGATCCACCGGCTCCGGCACGATTCTCGCGTAGCCTTTCCCAAGCGGCACCAGAGCGTAGCGTCCCACGATGTCATTGAAGCCGAATACGAATCGGTTCAGCGGCATAAGGGGATCGTGGTAATCGTCGTAACTGACGACGTTCGGGTCGATACTGATTACGTCGTTGCCGGAAGAGTCGTCGGCATTCGGGACTGAAACCGTTTCGACCGGCGCCGGATCCGCCGCCTGCGTCGCGCAACCGCACAGCATGAATGCCAGGGTAACCGCGGCGATGGTCGCGGGAAGCCTCATCGCCCGAACTGCGTGCCGCGGGCCGTACGGTCGATTCGATCGCGTTGCTGGTTCGTTCAGTGTTCCGTCCTCCGCCGACAGCCGGCTGCCACCAGTCCTAAAGCAAGAGGCGTGCCATACGTGCACCGGGTGGTCTCCAGTCTGATCGGAAGCGCAATCTCCACCGCGGGGTTGCAGTATTTACACGCCACGTGGCAGATATGGCCTCGCCCGCTTGGAAAATCCGGCTGGCCGCGGCGGCGGTATGAAAATTGCTTCACCTTCAGGATTCAAATCCGGAGGTGCAGCAGGTTGAGACGGTTCCTCGTCATAACGCTCGGGCTTGCGGTGGCGGCCACCGCAGCCTACGCCGTCCTTCTGCTGTGGTACGACGGTGAACGCATTCGGTCGGTGGTGGCGGAACGCATGATGTCGCGCCACGGCGTCCTGCTGCAAGTCGAGCAGCTGGAGCGAAGCTTCTCGCCCCGGCCGCTCATTCGCCTTGCCGGACTGCGAGTCGCGAACGCCGAAAGGCCGGACCACGAGCTTGTGGCAATCGACACGGCGATTTTCCGTATTCATCCGCTGTCTCTCGTTGCCGGGTCGCTGACCCTCGATGACGTCGTTGTCGATGGCCTGCGGATAACCGTGCCGGTAAACGAGGAGGGAGCGCTTTACTGGGACCCTTTGGTCGCAGCCGTGTCCGAATGGCTGCACCAGTTCGACTGGTCGCTTCCGCAATTCGAGGTACGAAACCTGCAAACCGAGACCCGCAACGTCACGAATGACAACGACCTGCTGGTTTCGGCACGTCGCATTTCAGGTGCCATGGAGCACCCTTCCGAACTCACCATCGCCGCCTCGGACTTGGAAGCGAACCTCGAAACCACGCTGCCTCTGCGTCTCGCCGGCACCGCCACGCTGAAGCGCGTCGAACTGGGACGGCAGCCGGGCGAACTGCCGGTGACCCTCGCAGCCGAAGGGAGCATCGGCGACAAGGCCCTGACTATCGAAGCGGTGGGCGGAAACCTCCTGGACGGAGATCCGATGGAGCGGGACCCACTCCAGGCGAGGATCGCATTGGGCGACACCGTCGCGTTGCTGAACGGCACCATGAGCCGTGACGACCTGGAGCATCTCGACCTGTTTGTCTCGGTCGAGAAGTCAGGCGACGACGAACACGACTTTCATGCGGAGTTCAGCGTAAGCGATCCGGGTACGCACTGGCGTCTTTCAGAGATTCGCGCGAGCCTTGGAGAGAGCACACTGACGGGCTACGTCGAGATCGGCAATCGCGGCGACCGTCGGTTCTTCGGCGGCACCCTGTCGGTGACAAACTTGCACTATCCTGAAGAGGAGGAAGAGCCCGAGCCTGCCGGGAGATCGTTGTCGGACGTATTGCCCGAGGGAGACCTCTATTCGAATCTCCTGGATTTCTCTGAAAAGTTCGACGCGGATGTTCGCTTCAATGCGGAGAAGTCGGCCTTTCTCGGCGTACTGTTCGAGGAACTCGCGCTACACGCGCTGCTCGACCGGGGCAAGCTCGCGGCCTCTGTCGAAAAGGCTTCCATCAGCGATGCCGTACTTTCGGCGAAGTTCAGTATAACGCCGGAGGAAGGCCGGACCTTTCTCGAACTCGAGGCCTCATTGCGCGATGCGCCGCTTGCTTCACTGGTGGCAGGGATCGATGCGCTCGACGGGGTTACCGGGCAGTTCGACGGCGAAATGAGCCTTCGTGCAGCCGGAAAAAAAACGCCTGACGTACTCGGTTCGACCGACGGCCGCCTGGTGCTTTTCCTCGAGGATGGCGTGATGCCGGACAGACTGGCTACCCGCATCGCGGGTGACGTCTTTACTGCGATGTTTGCAGACTTCGACGACGACGACACGATTCCCATTCATTGCGCACTTGTCGACTTCTCCGTCGAACAGGGGCTGGCGCGTTCCCAACAGATGATCATGGATACCGACGCCTTCAACCTGTACGGCCGGGGTGAGATCCGCCTGTCCGAGCAGAATCTCGACATCGAGCTCGAACCGCGGGCGAAAGACTTCAGCCTCGTGTCGATGCGGCTACCGATGAGAATCCACGGAACATTCGGCAACGTCAGGTTCGACCCGGACGTCAGTGAGGGTGTCGCGTCTTTGCTGACACCGATCGAGCTGGGCCGCGAGGGCGATTCTGATTGCGCTCCGCCTCCCTTGTCAGCGGCACGATGAACCGGGCCCTGCCATCGACGCTGGTTCCTGACCTCGCCGAAATGCTGGCCTGAGGGGCCTGCGCAACCGGAACCGACGGCTCTTGGCAAGCGAGCCCGGTCGACATAAGCTTGCCGGACGCATGCGGCAAAGAACAAGCCGGCGCCTGTCGGAAAGCATAAAAAGGAGGCGAGCATGATTGTCGATCTGACGTCCTTGTGGCTGCCGATTCTGTTATCCGCAATCACGGTGTTCATCGTAAGCAGCCTGATCTGGACCGTAATTCAATGGCACAACAGCGACTGGCAAAAGCTGCCTGACGAAGACGGGGTGAGGCGGGCACTGAAAGGTGCGGCGCCAGGCGACTACACCGTACCGCACGCAGCGGACAGCAAGGCGCGCCAGGCAGACGAATGGCAGCAAAAGTTCCGGGAAGGCCCGGCGGCTATGATGGTGGTGTTGCCGCCCGGGTCGATGGCGATGGGCAAGCAACTTGTCCAGTGGTTTATCTACTGCCTGGTCATTTCAACGCTGGTCGCTTACGTAGCCGCCGCCACGTTGCCGGCCGGCGTCGAGTACCTGAAAGTTTTTCAGGTGACAGGCACGGTGGCCATTCTCGCGTATGCGGGCAGCACGGCGATGGGTTCCATCTGGTTCGGCCACGGCTGGGGCCGGACACTGAAGGAAATTGCCGACGGGGTGATTTACGGCCTGCTGACCGCGGGTATATTCGGCTGGCTGTGGCCGTGACCGCACCGTTGACGAAACCGGCATCGAATCGCGATTCCGAATCTACCCGGGGTTCCAGGTGATGGCATTCAGGATCAGCTGATTCAGGATGTTATCCGGATCCGTGAATTCCTCGACGAAGTGACCGGGCTGGATGTAAATGACGTGACCTTCGCCGGCGGGCTTGATCCAGCCGTCGGTTGCCTGGGCGTGGGTAACATTGTTCCGGTCGTCCGTATAAGCATAGCCGAGCAACAGCGTCTTTTCTGCCCCGTCGGTGCGTTTGACGTTGGAATAGACTTCCGTTCGTTTCAGTGTGATTGCCGGATATTCCGTTTCTCTGGCGCCCGGCACGTCCGTCGGAAGGAAATCGATTTTATCGGGCCATGAAATGCCGTGACTCGTGACGTAGTGGCCGGGTGCCAGGTTCACCAAAACTTTATCGACAGGTTCGCGCCACATGTAATGCGTGCCGGCTTCGGAAGCGTCACGCGCGTGTTCGATGTCGTCCATGTGAAGGCCCAGGAAGCCAAAATAAAAGCGGTTCTTCTTCTTGCCGCTGCTGACCATGTGGTGCACGGCGACGAAGCGGCCGCCACTCAGGGTGTACTCGATGATCCTCACTTCGGTCAGCTCGTCCAGATCGCCGTGGATGTACCCGACCAGCGCGTCGTACGGCGTCAGGTCGCCCGGTAGAACGCGTTTGTTTTCCGGCAGAGACTTGTAGTCGACGATCACAGTGTCGATCCGTCCGTTTTCCTTCAAGTATGCGGCGAGAGGCCGCATGCGGTCGGCTTCGTCGGTGACGATCAGGACACGACGGCGGTCCGGGTCTTCGACAGAGCGTGACACAGCACCTCCCGTCGCCAATGAAAGAAAGATAACGGCAAATGAAACGGCAGCGACGGCGAGTCTGGTCATGATATTTTACGTTACCATTGGACGCCCACTGAACAAAGGAGTTTTCGGTGACCGTCGAGATCGCGCTGGTTTTTGCCATCATCGGCATTGCGCTGTACCTGTTCGCGACCGAAAAGTTTCCGCTGGACATCACGGCAATCCTGATCCTGATTACGCTCATCTCGATTCCGCTTTTGTTCCATTCGCAGTGGCTTCTGGACCGGGGCGTCAACCTGCGATCCGCGTTTCCAACTGTTACGGAGGGGCTCTCAGGCCTTTCGTCCACGGCCACGGTTACCGTACTGGCCATGTTCATCCTGTCTGCCGGTATCCAGCGTTCCGGCCTGATCCATGCTCTGGGCAAGTTTCTCTTTCCCCTGATGGGACATTCGGAGTTACGCCAGATCCTGATCATCGCAACACTTATCGGCCTGGTTTCCGGGTTCATCAATAACACCGCGGCTGTGGCAATCGCGATCCCGATGGTGCTCGATATGGCCAGGCGGTCGGGATCGTTGGCTTCGCGCATACTTCTGCCGGTCAGTTTTTTCGCAATGCTTGGCGGCACGCTGACCGTAATCGGCACATCCACCAACATTCTCGCCTCCGCGATTCTCGCCGACTCGCCGCAGTTCGGCCGCGAGATACGCATGTTCGAGTTTTCGCATGTCGGGCTGATTGTGCTGCTGACCGGGCTGATTTACTTCCTGACCGTGGGTCGCCTGTTGATGCCGAAGAAGGACGCCGCGAAGCTGCAATCGGACGACGCGGAGTTCTTCATTGTGGAACTGGGCATTCCGGAAGGCAGCGACCTGATCGGACAGGCGCTGGAGGCGGCGGAATTCGAGCTGAAAACAGCCGTCAAGGTTCGGAAGCTGGTTCGCGGCATGCAGTCTCGCATCAAACGCGCCGCCACGACGCCATTGCAGGTGGACGATGTCATCCAGGTACGCGGCAACCTGCGCCAGATCATGGATCTGATCAAGTCGGACCAGGTGGAAGTGCTGTCGGAGTTCGGCGATACGCGGCGCGTTCGCAAGGACGGAAACCTGGTTCGTGTTCTCCTGCGCAATGAGAGGGTATTTCAGGGCCATAGCGCGCGGGAGGTGGATTTCTGGAAGCGTTATCAGGCTCGACCTATCGGACTGGAAGTCGAGAAGTTGAGTTCTCGACGTCTGGCTGACGAAGCACTGCGAGTGGGCGAGATCGTGCTGGTCGAGATATCGACCACGGCCCTGGCGGGTCTCCGGAAGCATCCGGATCTTGTGGTGCTGGAGGTGTTCGAGGACGAATTCGACAAGCGGCGCATGTGGATGACCGGCGCCATTGTGGCTGGGGTGGTGTTCGGCGCCGTGCTGACCCCGTTACCGATCGTAGTGACCGCGCTGCTGGGCGTCGTGGCAATGGTGGCCACCGGCTCGCTGGCCGAAGAGGATCTCTATTCGGGCGTGTCCTGGAACGTGATTTTCCTGCTGGCCGGCGTGATTCCGCTCGGCATCGCCATGACCAAGTCTGGCGCCGCAGGCTGGTTGGGCGGCTTGGTCGCTGTCCACGCACTCGACTGGCACCCGTTGCTGATCCTCATGGCGCTTTACGCGATTACGACGCTGATAACCGAACTCGTCAGCAACAATGCTTCGGTCGTGATTCTGGTGCCGGTCGCAATCTCGCTGGCCGAGCTCCTGAACCTGGCGATCTTCCCAATGGTGCTGATCGTCATGTTCGCGGCCTCAACCAGTTT
>Ga0299913_10000177_pt1 | contig 34376 bp, 33 predicted proteins | sample RVTome_9_FD_201360 | JGI IMG/M metagenome (GOLD analysis project Ga0299913, IMG submission 201360) | Soil microbial communities from uranium-contaminated site in the Upper Colorado River Basin, Wyoming, United States - RVT155D38 (version 2) ... | reverse complement strand
CGTCGGAGCCATCGAGTTCGTGTGGCGACAGATCCTGGACCAGAAGAAGGAGGGACGTGGGGTGTTGTTGATCTCTGCGGAGCTCGACGAGATCTATGCCCTCTCGGATCGGATCGTGACCATCTACGAGGGCCGGATCACCGGCGAGTACGCGCCGGAGGCGCCCCCCGAGGAGATCGGCATCGGCATGCTCGGTGCCGCCGACACCGCCGAGGCGAGCTGATGTCAACCGGAGACGCGACCCTGCCCGCCCCCCGTGCGCTGCCCCCGTGGCTCGAGTCGGCGGTGGGCCAGAGCCTCGCCCTCCTCGCCGCGTTCGCCATCGCCGTCGGCGCCGGCGCGTTGATCATCACCCTGTACGGGGAGAATCCGCTCTCCGTCTACAGCGCGATGCTCAGCTTCGCCTTCAAGGACGTGACCAGCGTCGGGACGGTGCTCTCCATCGCGACGCCGCTCATCTTCGCCGCGCTCGCCGTGTCGGTCTGCTTCAAGGGCGGCCTGTTCAACATCGGCGTCGAGGGCCAGTTCCTTGTGGGCATGGTCACGGCGTCGTGGGCGGCGCTCACCTTCGACTTCCTGCCGGGCCTCCTCCATCTCGCCGCGGTGCTCCTGTTCGCGTGCTTCGGAGGGATGGTCTACGCGGCCGTCCCCGGGATCCTGAAAGTGACGACGGGGGCACATGAGGTCGTGACGACGATCATGATGAACGGTATCGCCATCAGCATCGTGGCGTATGCGCTCAACGGCCCCTTGAGGTTCACGAAGGCTCCGCCCGGTCAGAACGTCGACCTGCGAACGGACATCTTCGAGCCCAGCGCCCTCGTACCGGACCTCGGGCACGTGTTCGGTGTCGGCAACTCGGCACACCTATCCTGGCTGTTCCCCATCGCGATGGTCGCCAGTGGGATCGTCTGGTTCCTGTTCCGGCGGATGCGCTTGGGCTACGAGGCCCGCGTGGTCGGATCCTCTGCGGGATCCGCCCGCGCGGGCGGGATCGCGATCGGCGGCGTGCAGATCAAGCTGTTCCTGATCTCCGGTGCGCTCGCGGGGCTGACCGGGATGCAGCAGGTACTCGTTGAACGGGGCGCGCTCGTCCAGAACTACGAGGCGCAGCTCGGCTTCACCGGGATCGCCGTTGCGTTCCTCGGGCAGAACAACCCGATCGGGATCGTCTTCGCCGCGGTGCTGTGGGCGATCCTCTCCCGAGGGGAGACCGCGCTCCAGCTCGGAACCAACCTGCCGAGGGAGTTCGTGATCATCCTGCAGGGGATCCTGATCTTCTCCGTTGTCGTCGTGTATCAGGTCGCGAAGCGCCGGCTCGCCAGGCGTGAGCTCCAACGCGCCGGCGCCGAGGTCGGACTCCGGGATACCGCGACGCCCGAGGACGAGGCTCCGCAGGAGGCCTGATGGACCTCACCGACATCGGCGCCTCGATCCGGATCGCATTCACCTACTTCACGATCCTGTATCTCACGGGCCTCGGCGGACTGTTCAGCGAGCGTTCGGGGATCGTGAACATCGGTCTCGAGGGGCTCATGGTGATAGGAACCGTGACCGGAGCGGCAGGAGCGGCGATCTTCGCCGGTCCCGCCCCGGAAGGGATGGGGCTGGGCGCGGGCGGTGTGGTGCTCGGTCTGCTCTTCGGCGCGCTCTGTGGCGCGCTCTTCGCGTCGGTGCACGCGGTCGCCACGATCAACTTCCGGGTGGATCACATCGTCTCGGGTGTCGTGATCAACCTGGTGGCGATCGGACTTGCTCGGTTCCTCTCGTTCGTCTTCTTCGAGCAGGCGACCCAGTCCGATCCGGGCGGTCCGCATCTGACGAGGATCGACATCCCGTTGCTGTCCGACATCCCGTGGGGACTCGGGAATGCCTTCCAGAATCTGTCGCCGATCGTGCTCTTCGCCGCCGTTCTCGTGTTCCCCGTGTCCTTCGCGCTCTATCGGACCAGATGGGGCCTCCGTCTCCGGTCCGCCGGCGAGAACCCGGAGGCCACGCGATCCCTTGGGGTGGCCGTTGCGCCGCTCCAGTGGCAGGGCGTCTTGCTTTCCGGCGCGCTGGCCGGCCTGTCCGGTGCGTTCCTCTCGGTGGAGGTCGTGCTCAACTGGCGGGAAGGGCAGACACTGGGGCTCGGTTTCATCGCGCTGGCCGCCCTGATCCTGTCGAACTGGGATCCTCGAAGGCTGTTGGTGGCCGCATTCCTCTTCGGGTTCGCACAGGCGATCCCGCTGCGGCTGGACGACGCGCCGTTGATCTCCCTGCTGCCGCCGCAATTCATCAACATGATCCCCTACGTCGTGACCATCGTCGCGATCGCCGGCTTCGTGGCGAAGGTGCGCCCACCGGCTGCGGCAGGACGAGCGTACGAGGGAGCCGGCGGCACGTAGTTGCTCGGCCGGCTATTCGGTGCCGTGGAGCCGATCGCCGAAGTCTCCGAGGCCCGGCAAGATGAAGCCGACGTCGTTCAGCTCCCGGTCGAGCGCGCCCGAGACGATCGGCACGTCGGGATGATCGGCCTCGAGCTTCGCGACGCCTTCGGGCGCCGCGACGATGCACACGAACGAGATCGACGTCGGTGTGGCATTGCCCTTGACGTGCGCGATCGCGGCACTCCCGGAACCGCCCGTCGCCAGCATCGGGTCCAGCACGAGGGCTCGCCTCCCGTGCATCGGGGGAAGTTTCGCGTAGTAGTCACGGGGCTCCAGCGTCTCCTCGTCTCGCTCCATGCCCAGATAGCCGACCACGGTGTCGGGATAGAGGTCCGTGACCGCGTCGAGCAACCCGAGTCCGGCCCGCAGGACGGGGATCGCCACCAACGGCTCCGCGAGCCGATTGGCCTTCGTCTCCTCCATCGGCGTGTCGATGGTGACGGGCTCGGTAAGGACATCGCGGGTTGCCTCGATCACGAGCAGCCATCCAAGTCGGCGAGTGAGCGTTCGGAACTCGGCCGGGTTCGTCCCACGCTCCCGGAGCCGAGAAAGGAGGTCGTGGGCAAGCGGATGGTCGAGCACCGTGATCGACACAGAGCGAATCCTAGTCCCGCGGACCGGAGCGTGGGCCTGTTGACACCGGCGCCGCCCGGCGGTCACGATGGGCGCCTCATGCAGCGGTTCTGTGGTGACGGGTTCTTCTACTTCGGGCGTAGCCTGGCGTAGTCACCTGTCGCCGACAGAGCACAGGGGCCCCGGGCGGAAGACCCGGGGCCGTTTCGTCCCCGGGGCCGTCCCGGCGCCGGAGGAGGTCGCGGATGGTCGTCGTGATGAAGCAGGACGCGACGGAGGCGGATATCGAGGCCGTTTCCGAGCGAGTGCGTGGCGCCGGCGGTGAGGCGTTCGTCTCACGTGGTGCGGTGCACTCGATCGTCGGCCTCGTCGGCGACACGGATCGCTTCCAGGCGATCGACTGGAGGCAGATGCAGGGTGTCGATCACGTCATCCGGATCGGCAAGCCCTACAAGATGGTCGCGCGGGACCTGCATCCCGAGACGACCACGGTCAAGGTGGGGACGACCCCGGTGGGACGGGGGACCTTCACGCTGATCGCCGGCCCGTGCGCGGTGGAGAACGCGGAACAGACGATGGCCGCCGTGGAGGCGTCGAAGGCGGCCGGCGCGACGATCGTGCGAGGCGACGTCTACAAGCCGAGGACGTCGCCGTACTCGTTCCAGGGGCTGGGGGAAGAGGGCCTCGAGATCCTGCAGGATGTCCGGCGACGCACCGGCTTGCCGTTCGTGGTCGAGGTCGTCGATCTGAACCAGGTCGAGCGCGTCGCCGAGGTGGCCGACTGCATCAGGATCGGCACGCGGAACGCCCAGAACTTCGAGCTCCTGAAGGAGGTCGGGCTGTCGAACAAGCCGGTGATGTTGAAACGCGGTCTCGCGATGACGATCGACGAATGGTTGCAGGCGGCCGAGTACGTCGCACAACGAGGGAACTCGGAGATCATCCTATGCGAACGAGGGATCCGCACGTTCGAGCCGGCGACGCGCAACACGCTCGATCTCGCGGGCATGGCGGTGGCCCAGTATGAGTCCCACCTGCCGGTCATCGTCGATCCTTCGCATGCCGTGGGGAAGCGGCACCTGGTGGCCCCGATGGCGAAGGCGGCCGTCGCCGCCGGGGCGGACGGCGTGATGGTGGACGTCCACCCCAACCCGGAAGAGGCGATGGTGGACGGGGCGCAGGCGCTCCTCCCTCACGAGGTGGTGGAGCTCGGCGAGCAACTGGCGGCGATCGCTTCGGCCGTCGGCCGAACGATGAACCGCTAGCGAGGTGCCTTACGGCACGAGCCACCACTCCGGCTGACGAGGGGGTTGCAGAGCGTCGTCGGCTCTGTCCAGGAGCTGCGTCAAGCGATGTCGCTCACCGTCCCTGAGCTGTTCCTCGAGCTTGACCTTGAAGTCGTGGGTGTACTTCCGGAAGAGGCGCAGGCGCTGGCAGCCGAGCGCTGATGGCCTGACATAGACGGGCCTGTCGGGTGAGCCTGAGGAAGCGGGCGAGCTGGGAGATGTGTATCTCTTTGTTGAGGTCGATCGCCTCGAGGGCTCGATACTGAGCGAAGGTGATGCCGAGTGGCTCGAGCGACTGATCCATGAAGACCTCCATCCGATGCTGGAAGCGCCGGACTGCGGTGATGACCCAACCTGAGGCGTAGCCGTCGTCAGTGCACATGGAGTGCTTTCATACCGCTTCTGGGTGACATGGGGCGTCGCTGGCGTTCCCGTGGTGCTGATGTCAAGTGGTTGACTGACCCCGCGACCTTGCCCGGCGTCCGTACATGTCAAGGGGTTACCGACAAACACCTACGACGTTGTCGGTAACCGCTTGACATGTGTCTGCGAGACGCCCTGCAGACCTACTGTCAAGGTGTTGGCGATGTCGCAACCGCGCGAGTTAGGCGCTGGTCTCGAGGGTCGCGACGTTCGGGACGAGCTCGACGATGTCGCACTTCCCGCGCCAGCGGGAAAGGGACTCGTCGGGCGATCCGACCCGGCTCCGGCGCCGGTCCACGAGCATCTTGGCGGCCGTCTCCCACTCCGGTCCCTCCAGCAGCCGCTGCGCGGCCGTGAATTCCTGGAGCGCTGTGTCGCGGAGCTTCCGCCGGGTCACGACCACGAGCTCCTGCGCGTCCGGGACGCCCGGCACGGTTTGCTCGTGCGCCTCCGCATCGCGGCAGGAAAGGAGGTAGATCTTCCCGTCCTTGAACGCGAACCACACCGGCGCCATCCGCTTGTCCCCATCCACACGAGTCCCGACCCAGATGACGTCGGATTTCCGCAAACCCTCCTCGGTTTCCTTCGGGAGCTTCAAGGCCGCGGCTTGCACGTACACGGGGAACTCGATCTCCCCGACGATCTCGCCTTCGAGGATGAACGAGGCGACGTACGTGCCGGTCTCGTCGAGCACCGCGTCGTCGATGCGGTCGAGCTCGACCGTGAGGTCCATCGCGCCCTTCATCCGCCGCACCTGCGGGCCCCAGCGGTACAGCGTGCGCCCTGACGGGCCGACCAACCTGATCTCCTCGGAGACGAAACCGGTCGGCACCTTCCACGCCCGGAAGATCACGAAGGGCAGCGCGGGACCGGGTTGACCGACGAGGTAGATGCCGTCCGGCGCCGTCTCCTGATACGCGTCCCAGACCCGCTCGTCGACGACGGCCGCCGAGATCAGCTCACCGATGGTCATCGTCGGGCGATGATAGCCCACGGGTCGACGACTTCTCGCCGCCCTTAGACGGTGCGCGCGAGCCAGAGGCGAGGCTCATCCAGCTCGGGGAGCGAGGGCATCGCGTCCGCCGAGTCCCACATACGAGCGAGAGTGACCTCGTCCGTCTGCTCCACGACGACCTCGCAGAACGCCCGCCCGCGCCGGTACTGCTCACGCTTCATTTCGACGCCGAGCAGACGTTCGAACACGGGGTCGCCGTGCTCGCCCTCGCGGTATCGCTTCATCGCCTCTTCGATCCGGGGATAGGTGCCGAGCAGCTCCGCACCCAGCGCCTCCATCACATGATCGCCGTAGCCCTCGGCGGCCGCCATGAACGCCTGGATCCTGCCGAGCTTCAAGCGTTGCTCGTCGTCGAGGTCCGCCCAGAAAAGTCCCTCCTCGGACTCGGCGAGCTGCTGCAGCGCCTGGGGATCCGTGGGATCGAGCGTCGCGAGGCGGCCCTGCATCGCCTCGACGTCGAGCTTGAGGGTGGAGAGGTAGTCATCGAGGAGCTCCTGGAAGCGGTCACGAGCCCATCCCTGAGCGAACTCGAACCGATGCGTCACCTCGTGCAGGGCGACGAGCGTTCGGAACTCCCTGGGATCGAGCGACCAATCACGCTCGAAGGCCACGAGGTTGGGGACGACGAACAGGAGCTGGCCCGGACCGGACCTCGGCACTGCGATGTCGTACTGGCCCAGCACCCGCTGGGCGAGCATCCCGAGGACCTGCCCCACCTGAGTGCCGAGCAGGAGGGGGGAGAGCTGACGGAGGAACCCCGAGAGCTGCGCCATCTCCGGCGGGAGCTGATCCCCGGCGCTGCGCTCGATCGCATCGGTCAGCCGTCTCGCAGCCGGTTCGAGGAGGCTCTTCAAGCTCTCCGCGTTGGCGTTCACCCAGCCGGCGCGGCGGACGGCGTGGACCTGCGCGACGTCCCCCGGCGCCGCCAGCCCGGTGGATCTCCCCACGTGGAGCTCCGCGACGCGGACGGCCTCCTCCAGCATCCGGAGGTCACCTTCGGAAGGTTCCAAGTCGGGCCCGGCCTCGACCGCGTTCGCGACGCCGACCTGACGGGCGAGCTCCCAGTTCACCGGACCACTCGACGCGGACATCACGCGTTGCAGCTCGCGGAACAGAGGGGCGTCCTTGAACGCCTCGGGATCACCGGGGTCGAAGCCGAACCCTCCACTCACCCGTCCATCGTACGCGGGCCCTCCCGATACGATGTCCGCCGTGTCGCAGGCTGTCCTGGTTCGCATCTCGGCCGAGCCGCTCTCCGTCGACGAGGCGCTGGGCTTCGTCGGTGACCCCGCGGCAGGGGGGACGTGCGTGTTCGTCGGCACGGTCCGCGACCGCTCGGAGGCGGGAGACGTGACCGGCCTGCACTACGAAGCCTGGGACGATCTGGCGACCCAGCGCCTCGGAGAGATCGGCGCCGAGATGCTCGAAGGGTGGCCGCTCCGGAAGGTGGCGATCCTGCATCGGACCGGGGACCTCGCGATCGGCGAGGCCTCGGTCGTCGTCGCATGTTCTGCCCCCCACCGGGCCGAAGCGTTCGACGCCTGTCGGCACGGGATCGAGCGGCTCAAGGAAGACGTGCCGATCTGGAAGAAGGAGGGCCTCGTCTCCGGCGAAGCTCGATGGGTCATGGGGAGTTAGTTGGGCCGCGACCTCGCGATCGATCTCGGCAGCGCCAACACCCTCGTGTACCGGCAAGGGGATGGCATCGTCTTCGACGAGCCCACCGTGGTCGCGCTCCACGGGAACGGTGAGGTCGTCGCGATGGGGGAAGAGGCATGGCAGATGCTCGGAGGGGACTCCGGCAACGTGCTCGCCGTCCGCCCTCTCCGGGAAGGGACGATGACCGAGTTCGATGTGACGCAACGGATGCTGGCGATCGTGCTCCGCCGAGTCGGCGTCACCCGGTTCCCGAAGCCGAGGGTGCTCGTCTGCGTTCCCCCCTCCGCTTCCGCCGTCGAGCGAAGGGCCATCGAGCGAGCGATCCGCTATGCCGGCGGACGGCAGGTGGTCCCCGTCGAAGAGCCACTCGCCGCCGCGGTCGGTGCGAACCTGCCCGTGCACGAACCGCTCGGCAACCTCATCGTCGACATCGGCGGCGGGCGTTCGGAGATGGCGGTCGTCTCGATGGGCGGCGTGGTATCCGGCCGCTCCGCGAACCTGGGCGGTTTCCACCTCGACGCGGCCGTGCAGGAACACATCCGAGTGACGTACGGGGTGTCGATCGGGGAGAAGTCGGCCGAAGAGCTGAAGGTCGCGATCGGTTCCGCCTTCCCCTCGCCGACAGGGCGGGCGGCCATGGTGATCGGCCGAGAGCTCTCGACCGGGAACACCGTCGAGGTCAAGGTGGACGAGGGCGAGATCAGGCAGGCGATGGCTCCCACGGTCAAGGGGATCGTCGGTGAGGTCCGTATGACCCTCGCCGAAGCGCCGCCGGAGCTGACCCACGACGTCCTTGAGACCGGGATGTTCCTCACGGGAGGCGGCAGCCTCCTCAAGGGCCTGGACATGCTCCTCGCTCAGGAATGCGAGGTTCCTGTCCACGTGGTCGAGAAGCCGCTCGAGACCGTGGTGAGCGGCGCGGGACGGATGCTCGAGCATCTCGACGATTACCGGAATTCGTTCCAGCTCCTCAGGCGGGGATAGACGTGACGTTCTCGATCGCGGCGGCAGACCCGGAAGCGGGGGACTGGGGCGTGGCGGTCGCCTCGAGGTTCCCCTGCGTCGGCGCCGTGGTGCCGTGGGCGAAGGCCGGCGTGGGTGCGGTGGCGACGCAGTCGTGGGCGAACACGGCATTCGGTCCCGACGGCCTCCGGTTGATGGCCGAAGGGGTCCCCGCCGAGGATGCCCTCCGCCGGATGCTCGACGGGGACGACGGCCGCGAGGACCGGCAGGTCGGATCGGTGGACGCGGCCGGTCGCGCCGCCACGTTCACGGGCTCGAAGTGCATGGCGTGGGCCGGCGGCGCGACCGGCCGCGGCTTCGCCGCGCAGGGGAACATACTGGTCGGCGAGGAGGTGGTCGGGGAGATGGCGCGAGCGTTCTCATCGACCGAGGGCGACCTGTGCGACCGGCTCCTTGCGGCGCTGCTCGCGGGGGACGCCGCGGGTGGGGACCGCCGCGGGCGTCAGTCCGCCGCTCTCCTCGTGGTCCGGGAGGGCGGGGGCTACGAGGGGCGGAACGATCGATACATCGACCTGCGGGTGGACGACCACCCCGACGCGCCCCGGGAGCTCGCCCGCATCTTCGAGGTCTGGGACACGACCATGCTGATCCGGAACGACCCGCTGCTTCCTTCGGCTCGGGACCTGGTCACGGATCTGCAGCGGCGCTTGGCCGCACTGGGGCGATATGCGGGCGAGCCGTCCGGGACCTACGACGACGCGACCCGGAAGGCCCTGGCGGAGTGGGCTGGGGAGTACAACCTGGAGGGCCGTCTGCGCGACGACGATCTGATCTCGAATCAGCTGGTCGTCGAGATCCGCGACGTCACGCCGGAGATCCCGCCTCCCTAGGTCGGAGAGGTGGCCGCCTTCTCGAGGATGCCGATGAGGGTCGAGCCCGCCAGATAGAGAGCGAACGCGAGCGTGGCCGCGCCGACCGCCACCGCCACGACGAGGCCCAGGCTCCCGATGATCCGGTCGTGCCAGGACAGGCGATCACGGGTGATCGAGAGGCGCTCGAAGTTGGTGGGGGGTGGGGGCGGCCCCTGCGAAGCAGGGGCGGCCCCAACCCACTCCTCCGGACCTTCCTCGACGACGGGGAGGTTCGCCGTCAGGCGATACACCCCGATGCCCACTCCCACCGAGATGGCGATGATCAGCACGTATCCCACGGGACCGACCTCCCACCATCGAGCGTACCGCCGCATCCTCGCCGTGGCGACGACCGGCTCTCGAGCGTTCCGCCGCTACCATCGACCGATGCGACGACCCCTGCGGTTCGGCGGTTACGTGCTCCTCGTCGTGGTCGCGTTCGCCGCCGGGTGGGTGCCACTTCCCTACTTCTCGTGGGGTCCCGGGCCGGCGCGTGAGGTCGTGCCCCTGATCCACGTCGAAGGCGCGCGGACCTACGGGTCGTCGGGGCATCTGGTGATGACGACGATCCGGTTCACGCAGGTGACCGCGCTCGGTGCTCTCGTCGCGTGGCTCGATCCCGAGCAAGCGGTCGTGGACGAGGAGGAGGTGTACCCACCAGGGCTCTCGCCGTCGGAAGAGAAGAAGCGGGCGACATCCCAGATGGATCAGAGCAAGATCGACGCCGCCGCGGTCGTCCTTACCGAGGTCATCGACTACCCCCGCGAGCACGGTCCCGGGGCTCTGGTGGAGTTCGTGGGCGAGGGCTGCCCGGCGGAGGGTCGCTTGTTCCCGGGAGACCTGATCGTGCGCATCGACGGTCAGCCCGTCGGGTCGACCCGCGTCGCGTCCCGCCTCATCGCCTCCGTTCCCATCGGGGACTCGATCCGGTTCCGCGTGGAGGCCGACGGCGAATCACACGACGTGGGTGTGACCCGAGGACGCTGCCCCGGCGTGGAAGAGCCGGTGATCGGCATCATCTTGATCGAGCCGTTCCCGTTCGGGGTCACGATCGAGAGCGGCGACGTTGGCGGGCCGTCCGCCGGGCTCATGTGGGCGGTCGGGCTCTACGACCTCCTTACCCCCGGCGATCTCACGGGAGGCCGAACGATCGCCGGGACGGGCTCGATCGACCTCGAGGGCGAGGTAGGACCGATCAGCGGGATCCTCGACAAGGTGGTCGCCGCGCGCGAAGCGGACGCCGACATCATGCTCGTCCCCCGAGACAACTTCGACGAGGTCAGTGGCGTCGACGCCGGCGATCTCACCCTCATCTCGGTGTCGTCGCTCGACGAGGCCATCGAGGCGCTCTCCCCATCGGAACCGGCGAGCTGAGCTAGGCTGCACGCGATGGCTACGACGGTCCGGCTTCCCTCGTACGCGCAGCGCCGCTGGCCCTTGGTCGCGATCGCCGTGGTCGTGGTCGGGTTCATCCTCCTCTCGTTCCTCTCGACCTTCTACGTGGACGTCCTCTGGTACCGGGAGGTCGGCCTGTCGCAGGTCTTCTGGACACGCATCTGGGCGCAGGCGGGGCTCGCGGCCGCCTTCTTCATCACGTTCTTCGCGCTCCTCCTGGTCAACCTGTATGTGACTCGCCGGTTGGCCCCGACGATCGTCGCCTTGACGCCCGAGCAGGAGATCGTCGAACGTTTCCGGGAGAACATCGAGCCGTACCTCCGGTGGGCCCTTCCGCTCGGCGCCGCCGTCCTCGCGCTCTTCGTCGGCCTCGCCGCGTCGGGACATTGGCAGGAGTTCCTGCTGTGGCGTTCGTCCGGTGGGATCGCGTTCGGCGACCCGGAGGCGGTCTTCGGCCGGGATCCCGCCTTCTACGTCTTCACGCTTCCGTGGCTGAAGTACCTGCAGGGCTGGTTGTTCGGAGCGCTGGTCGGGGTCACGGTGATCGTCGGGATCGGCCACTTCCTCCAGGGCGGGATCCGGCCGCAGGCGGTGGGCCTCAGCGACAAGGTCGATCCGCAGGTGCGGGCCCACCTCTCGGTGCTCCTCGGGTTGGTGCTCCTGACGAAGGCGTGGGGCTACTGGCTCGGACGCTTCGACCTCCTCACATCGGAGCGCGGCGTGGTTCGCGGCGCTTCCTACACCGATGTCAATGCCCAGCTCCCGGCGCTGACGTTCCTCGCGATCGTGGCGGTGATCTGCGCCGTGCTCTTCTTCGTGAACGCCCGGTACCGCGTCTGGAGCCTGCCGATCATCGCCGTGGGGCTGCTCCTCCTGGTGTCGATACTCCTCGGGACGGCATACCCCGCCTTCATCCAGCAGTTCCGCGTGTCGCCCAACGAGCAGCAGTACGAGCTGCCCTTCATCGAGCGGAACATCGCCGGGACCAGGCGCGCCTTCGGGCTCGACCAGATCAGGCTCGAAGCTCAGTCCTCGTTCCGACCGCGGGTCACGGCGGAGGACATCGACGCGAACGACGCGACGGTGAGTAACATCCGCCTGTGGCGCCCATCGGTGCTGCAAGAGAACTTCCAGTCTGTCCAACGGATCCGCCAGTACTACGAGTTCGACGACGTCGACGTGGACCGGTACGAGATCGACGGCGAGCAGCGGGTGCTGATGGTGTCCGGACGCGAGGTCTCCCAGACCGGCATCCAGAGCGGGGCTCAGACGTGGCAGAACCGTCATCTCGTGTACACGCACGGTTTCGGGGCGGTCGCGGCCCAGGTGAACTCGATCTCGCGGGATGGCGCGCCGCTGCTGACGCTCGAGGACATCCCACCAGACGGGGAGCCGGTCACCGAGCAACCCCGGATCTACTACGGGGAGACCGACGAGGTCGACTTCGTGGTCGTGAACTCCCAGACGGAGGAGCTCGACTACGAGGGGGCGGCCGGCGAGACGCCGTTCGTCTACGACGGGCGGGGTGGGATCGAGCTGGGCGGGTTCTTCCGGCGTGCATTGTTCGCCTGGCGCTTCCGGGACGCCAACCTGCTGATCTCGGGTCAGATCCAGGCGGATAGCAGGATCTTGATCAATCGCAGCATCGATCAGCGTGCGGAGGAGCCGCTGCCGTTCCTGACCTTCGACAAGGACCCGTACCTGGCGATCACGTCGGAGGGCTACGTGTGGATCTGGGACGCCTACATCACGTCGGACACGTACCCGTACTCACAGAGTCTGGACCTGGGGGAGGCCACCGCGTCGCTCCTCCCCTCCCAGGAGGTCAACTACATCAGGAACCCGGTCAAGGCCGTGGTCGACGCCTACGACGGCACGGTGACGTACTACGCGGACCTGGACGAGCCCATCATGCAGGTCTGGAACCGAGCGTTCCCGGGCGTCTTCACGCCGATCGAGCAGGCGACGGACGAGCTGCGGGCCCACTTCCGATACCCGGAGAACCTCTTCCAGGCGCAGGCCTTCCATTTCGCGAATTACCACGTCGAGCAGCCGGAGGCGTTCTACCGCAAGCAGGACTTCTGGGAGATCCCGAGCGACCCGACGCTCCAGCAGGGTGTGATCGGTCCCGACGGCGCACCCTCTCCGGACTCGGAGTCGACCGCGAGCAAACTCCTGCCCAGCTACCAGCTGATGAAGCTGCCCGGTGACGCCGAGGAGCGTTTCCATCTGATCGTCCCGTTCCAGCCCGAGAAGCGCCTGAACATGGTCGGCTGGATGGCCGCGAACTCCGACCCAGAGGGCTATGGGGAGCTGGTGGCCTTCACGCTCCCGGCCGGACGCGACGTCGACGGGCCGGGGCTGGTGTTCTCGCGCATCAACTCCGACGAGGAGTTCTCGGAGCTTCGAACGCTCCTCGACAACGCCGGGTCGAGTGTGCTCTTCGGCGACCTCCTCACGATCCCGATCGAGGACTCGATCCTCTACGTCCTGCCCGTGTACGTGCGAGCCTCGGGAGCGTCCGCCGTCCCGGAGCTCGAGCTGGTGCTGGTCGTGAACGGGTCCACGGTGACCCTGGCCGAATCCCTGCCGGAAGCGATCGAGGGATCCACCGGGGCCGTCAGCGGCGAAGAGCCGCCGCCGCCGGACGAAGGCCAGGGCACCGTTCCGCAGCAGATCGAGCAGCTTCTGTCTCGGGCCGTCACCCACTTCGCGGCGGCCCAAGAGGCACTGCGCAACGGCGATCTCGCGGGGTACGAATCGGAGCTCACGCAGGCCCAGGCGCTCGTCGAACGAGCGAACGAGCTCGCCTCCGGTGGGACAGGTGAGCCTTCGCCGTCGCCGACGCCCTAATCGCCGCTGAGGCGGAACCCCGGGTCGGCCTCGAGCTCCGTGGTGTCCATCTGTGCCTTCTGCAGGTGCCCCGAGTAGTCCCAGTTCATCGCCTGCCACTTGGTGAACTGGTCGAGCACCCACAGTCCCGACTGCCGGCTCCCGTTGCCGGAGCGTCCGTTGCCGCCGAACGGCAGGTGCGCTTCCGCCCCCGATGTCGAGTTGTTCACGCTCAGCATCCCGGCGGAGATCCGGTCGCGGAAACGGAACACATGGAGTGGGTCGTTCGTGTAGATGCTGCTCGACAGGCCGTAGCCGTGGGCGTTGGCGAGCTCGATCGCCTCGTCGAACGTGTCGAACGACGCGATGCCGACGATCGGTCCGAACGTCTCTGTCCGGTAGAGCTCGTCGTCGATCGTGACGCCGTCGACGATCATCGGGTGGTAGTACAGGCCGGCCTCCGGATCGCCGACGAAGCCGGCCCGCGGGTTCGCCGAGGTGATGCGGCCGATCCCGTCCGACCCGGAGACGGCATGGTGCGGGCGGATCAGCTCGAGCCAGTGTTCGAACCGTTCACAGAATCGCGCAGAGATCATCGGACCGTAGAGGACGTCCTGGAAGGGATCGCCGATCGGGGCGACCCTGACGGCTTCCGAGAACCGCGAAACGAAGTCGTCGTGCACGTCACGGTGCACGATCGCCGTGCCGAGCGACGTGCAGCGCTGACCTGCGGTCCCGAAGCCACTGAACAGCGCGCCCTCGACGGCCAGGTCGAGATCGGCGTCCGGCATCACGACGAGCGGATTCTTGCCCCCGAGCTCCAGACACGGGGACTGCAGGTGTCGTCCGCAGAGCTCACCGATCCGTCGTCCCACCTCGGAGGAACCGGTGAACCCCACCTTGTCGAGCACCTCTTCGTCGAGAGCGCGCTCGATGCCCTCGAAGGTCGGCGCCCCCTCGGCGAGCACCAGCTGGAAGACGCCGGTCGGGATCCCCGCATGCAGGATCAGCTGCGCGAACGCCTGGGCGGTGGCGGGGGTGTACTCGGCCGGCTTCCACACGATGGTGTTCCCGCATACGAGGGCCGGCACGATGTACCACGAGGGCACGGCGACCGGGAAGTTCCCGGCCGTGACGATCGCGGCGGCCCCCACGGGGGTGCGGAACGTGAAGAGCTGCTTGTCTGGCATCTCCGACGGCACCGTCTGTCCGTAGAGGCGCCGGCCCTCACCCAGGAAGAAGTTGCAGGTGTCGACGACCTCCTGGACCTCGCCGCGCGATTCCTTGATCGGCTTGCCGATCTCGCGGGTGATGAGATGCGAGAGCCCCTCGAAGTTGTCCTCGACGAGCCGCCCGAGGTTCTGGATCGCCCGGCCTCGCACCGGCGCCGGGATCCCTGCCCATCCGGGTTGCGCCGCCTTGGCCCGGCGGCACGCCTCGAGGAACGTGCCGGCGTCCCCGAGGCTCGCCTCCGCCACCGTCTGGTCGAGACGGGCGGGGTTCGGGATCGTCAGGGTCCCTCCGGGCGCACCCTCCACCGGGCGGCCGTCGAGGAGGGATGTCACGGTTCGCGTCGCGCTCATCCTCGAGAGCGATGCTACCGGACGGTCCGCGACGGGTAGTGTTTGCGCGTGGAGGCGCCGGGTATGGGCTCGGCGACGAAAGGGTGAAGACATGGCATACGTGATCGCGGAACCCTGCATCGACGTCAAGGACAAGGCCTGCGTGGACGAGTGTCCTGTCGATTGCATCTACGAGGGGCCCCGGATGCTGTACATCCATCCCGACGAGTGTGTGGACTGCGACGCCTGCGTGCCCGTCTGCCCCGTGACCGCGATCTTCCCCGAGGACGACCTCCCGGGAGAGTGGAAACAGTTCACCAAGGCGAACGCGGAGTGGTTCGAGATCACCGGGCTCGGTTCGCCCGGCGGCGCCGCCCAGGCCGGGGCGCAAGCCAAGGATCATCCGGTGGTCGAGGCCTGGGAAGCCGTCTAGTCACGCACGAGGCGCTGTCGCATCCTCTTCCGATTCTCCCCAGCCGAACCGACGAGCTGGTCGCCGGCGGAGTCGTCGCGGTCGCGGCCCTGATCCGATCGCTCGACGCCATGGTGCTGACGACGGGCCGTCGATCGGTCCGGTCGCGGATCCCGAGGTCCCCCTCTTCGGACTCCTCTGGTTCATCGGGTTCGGGATCCTCGTGGTCCTCGATCCTGACCGGTTCGCCAGACGTGCGGTGGCGTCGATCCTCCTCATCGCCTGGGCGGCCGTCCAGATGGGGATCGCAGCGAGGGTCGAAGCCGATGTGACGGACCAACGCGCATCGGGTCGACGAGCCGGCCTCGAAGTCCGCAGGCTTGTGTCCAGAGAGCCGTGTCAGGTCTACAGCGAGGGCAGCTTCCCCATCGTCGGCTACAGCGCCGGGTGCCGCGCGGCCCCGCTCGGGACAGTCCTCGATGGATGGTCGCGTCTGTCGGATCGTCTCGAAGGCGATGGCGTTCGAGTGTTCCTCGTGCTCCATCGGACCAAACCGATCGCCCCGCTCCGAGGCACCGACCTCCTGGCACAGGTCCCCTCGAAGAGTGAGTTCACGTGGTTCATCCACGCCCCTCCGATCGTCTATCTGTCATCTCGCGCGCTCCTCGCTATCCTGGTTCTGCGGGGTGGAGCAGTCCGGTAGCTCGCTGGGCTCATAACCCAGAGGTCGCAGGTTCAAATCCTGCCCCCGCGACGGGCGAGACGGGCGCCGCCGAAGGCGGCGCCCGTCTCATCTCCATCCCCCTCGGTGCCGATGACATGCGGCATGAGCACCCTTGCTCCCGTCGAGCTGCCCGACGACATCCAGCGCCGCCTGAACGTCTACAAGGCGGTCGCCGCCCTGCTCCTGATCGCCGTCTGGGGTTGGTTCGCACTCGTGAAGAACGACCAGACCCCGATCTTCGTCTACCTCAACATCGCGGTGCATGAGATCGGGCATGTGCTGTTCCAGCCGTTCGGCGAGCTGACGATGCTGATCATGGGGTCGGGGTTCGAGGTCGTCTTCCCGTTCGCCGTGGGCGCGGTGTTCCTCCTCCGGAAGCGTGATCTCGTGTCGACCGCGGTGGCCTGGGGCTGGGCGGCGAGCGCGTTGGCGAGTGCCGCTACCTACATCGCGGACGCTGACGACGGACGGCTCGCCCTCCTCGGCGCGACCGGACCGGATGCTGCCGGTGACTGGGAGCGGATCCTGGGCGAGGAGTTCTTCGACAAGGTGTATCTCGCCGACTCGGTCGCCGGCACGGTCCGGACCTTCGGCTACGTGCTCTGGATCGTGGCGCTGGGCCTGGCCGTCTGGGCGATCGTCCGGAACCGGGCTCAGGAGCGTGCCGCCGACCCGACCCGCCGGTCGATCGTCAAGCCGAGTTCGCCCCGTCCTGCCGTCGACGCCGAGGAGATGTGGCGGTAGCGGCTCGCATCTAGCTCGCATCAGGTCCCCTCCCCAGTTGGAGTACGATGCTCCGGCGTCGGACCCGAGGGAGCGAACCATGGCTGGAAGCACCGTCATGACCGAATGGCTGAAGCAGGTGCCGTTGTTCTCGGCATGCTCGAACCGCGAGCTGCGCGCGATCGCGGGGGCGGTGAAGGACGTCAAACATCCCGAGGGCACGGTCATCGCCAACGAGGGTGACGCGGGGGTCGGGCTCTTCGTGATCGTCGACGGGGAGGCGGAGGTGACGATCGGCGGCAAGCGCATGGCGATCTTGCGCCGCGGCGATTTCTTCGGCGAGATCGCACTTCTGGACGGCGGACCACGGTCGGCAACGGTGACGGCCCGCTCCGACATGCGGCTCCTCGGCCTGACCGAATGGGTGTTCCGAGGGCTGCTCCAGGAGCATCCCTCGATCGCAGTGAAGACGCTCGAAGCCATGGCCGGTCGGCTCCGCGACGCCACCCAGGCCGCGACCGCATAGGTCCCCGCCGGCCGATGCCGGTCTTCACACGTCCGGACGGCGTCCGGCTCTTCCACGAGCTTCACGGACACATCGACGCGCAGCCGCTGATCCTCCTCGAGGGCATGGGCGGGGACATCCCCGGGTGGCGTAGGAACATCCCCGTGCTGGCCCGCGAGCTCCGAGTCGTCGCCTACGACTTCCGCGGTAACGGGAACAGCGATGAGCCTCCCGGCCCGGCGAGGATGGCCACCTTCGTGGATGACACCCTCGCCCTCCTCGACGCCTTGGACATCGACCGAGCGCACGTCTACGGCCAGTCCTTCGGCGGGATGGTCGCCCAGGAGCTTGCGCTCACGAGCCCGGAGCGCGTCCGCACGATGATCCTCGGTTGCACCCACGCCGGATCGCGGCACGCCGTGCGAGGGAAGGGCTCGAAGGTGCCGAAAGGGGAGCCGTGGCGAGCGATGTACTCACCGAGCTTCCCGGAGCGCCACCCGGAGCACGTTGCGGAGGACCTCCGGATCGCGGGTGCACAGCCGAAACATCCGGACGGCGGCCGGAGACAATGGGAGGCGATGCAGGAGTTCGACAGCTTCGATCGGCTCCCTTCGCTCCGGGTGCCGACGCTGGTCCTCCACGGAACGGAGGATCAGGCGATCGCGGTCCAGAACGCGAGGCTGCTCGCGGCACGGATCCCGGACGCCGAGCTCGTGCTGCTCGAGGGCGCCGGGCACCTCTATCACTCGGAACGAGCCGCGGAGGCCGATGCAGCCGTCCTGGACTTCGTCAAGAGGCACGGGGATGCCTGAGGCACCCGAAGACGTCGTCCTGCTTGCGGAGGCGCGCGCCGCCGCGCGCGCCTCCCGGGACTTCGCGGAGGCCGACACGCTCCGCGACCGGATCGCTGAAGCCGGCTGGACGGTGGTCGACGAACCCGGCGGCTACCGACTGGAGTCCGCGGCCGGGGAGGCCGAGCCGGTGGCGCGGCGGCGCGCGGGCGACGTTTCATCCGTCCTCGACGACGAGACCGACATGGATGCGACGGTCCACTGGGTGTGCGAAGGCTGGAGCGAAGACATCGAGCGCGCGATCACCGCTTTCCGCGCGAACGAAGGCGGTCGTTCCGTGCAATACGTGGTCGCCGACGTCACCGACCGGGAGCCCGCGTCGTGGGGTGACCGGGTCGAGGTCGTGTGGCTCGAGCAAGGGACCGGATGGGGTGCCGCGCGGAACGCGGGGCTCAAGCGCACCCGCGGCCGCACCGTGCTGATGATGGACGGCTCGGTGGAACCGACCGGCGACGTCTTCGGGCCGCTGGAGGCGGCTCTCGCGGATCAAGCGGTGGGGATCTGCGGTCCGTACGGCATCGTGACCCACGATCTCCGGCGATTCGAAGAGGCTCCCACCGGTGACGTCGATGCGATCGAGGGCTACCTGATGGCCCTGCGACGAGAGACGCTGGTCGCTGCGGGTCTCTTCGACGAGAAGTTCAGGTGGTACCGCACCGCCGACATCGAATACTCGTTCCGGGTGAGGGACCTCGATCGACGGGCGACGGTCGTCGACCTCCCGGTGACCAAGCACGAGCACCGGATGTGGTTCCACACCAAGCCGGAAGACCGAGCGAGATGGTCGAAGAAGAACTTCTACCGATTCCTGGACACGTTCCGCGATCGCTGGGACCTGCTGGTGGATCCACTACCCGAAGACGAGCGTCCGCATCACCACCACGACCACGACCACGACGATTGAGTGACGTCGCTAGTCGGTCGCAGGCATCGGCGGCGCCGGGGGGATCGACACGGCGCGCGCAGCGACGGTCGGCTCGGCCGGCACCGTGTCGCGATCGCTCGCGGGCTCGGGCTTCGGCGTCGGTCTGATGGTCGCGGGATCCGGGATCTCCTTGCGTCCCTCGAAGTAGGCCTTCAGCTCGTCGCCGTCGATCACCTCGGTGGCGATCAGCAGGGCCGAGAGACGGTTCAGCAGCTCTCGGTGCTCGGTGAGGATCTTCTCGGCGCGGATGTGCGCCTCATCCAGCAACCGACGGACCTCCTTGTCGATCAGCTCCGATGTGTGTGCGCTCACCTTGGGAAGGGCGCCGGGCATCCACGCGTTCGGGTCGGCTCGGCCGAGCGAGATGGGTCCCACCGCATCGCTCATCCCGAACTGCGACACCATGGCCCGAGCCAGGTCGGTCGCCTTCTCGAGGTCGTTCTGGGCGCCCGTGGAGATCACCCCGTCGAAGTAGATCTCCTCCGCGGCTTGCCCTCCCATCGCGAAGGCCATCTGGTCCTTGAGCTGGGGCTCCGTCACGACGTAGCGGTCCTCGAGGGGGCGCGTCATCGTGATGCCGAGGGCCGCGGCACCGCGCGGGATGATCGTCACGCGGTGGAGGGGATCGATCTCCTTGCAGTTGAGCGCGACGAGCGCGTGCCCCATCTCGTGCACGGCGACCCGCTCCTTCTGGCTGTCGGAGACGACGCGCGATTTCCGTTCGAGGCCGGCTGTGGCACGGTCGATCGCCTCCTCGAGTTCCTCCATCGTCACCGAGTTCCTCTCGCGTCGCGCAGCGAGGAGAGCGGCCTCGTTGACGACGTTCTCGAGATCCGCGCCCGTGAACCCCGGGGTCCTCGCCGCGATCGTCTTCAGATCGACGCTGGGATCGAGCGCCACACCCCGCGCGTGGACCCGGAGGATCTCTTCGCGGCCGTTCAGGTCCGGCAGGTCGACGACCACCTGGCGGTCGAACCGTCCCGGGCGGATCAGCGCCGGGTCCAGCACGTCCGGGCGGTTGGTTGCGGCCATGATGATGACGCCCTTGGACGCGTCGAAGCCGTCCATCTCGACGAGGAGCTGATTCAGCGTCTGCTCGCGCTCGTCATGCCCTCCGAAGCTCCCGCTCATCGGCCCCGCACGACCCTTGCCGATGGTGTCGATCTCGTCGAGGAAGACGAGCGCCGGCGCCTTCTCCTTGGCCTGCTGGAAGAGCTCCCGGACGCGCGCCGCGCCCAGCCCGACGAACATCTCGACGAACTCCGAGCCCGACATGAAGAAGAAGGGGACGTTCGCTTCACCGGCGACGGCGCGTGCGAGCAGCGTCTTCCCGCATCCGGGGGGGCCGAGCAGCAACACGCCCTTGGGGATCCGGCCGCCGAGCCGTTGGTACTTCTTCGGGTTCTTCAAGAAGTCCACGATCTCGCGGAGCTCCTCCTTGGCCTCGTCGACTCCGGCGACGTCGGCGAAGCTCGTCTTCATCTCCTTGCGGTCGTAGATCTTCACCTTGTTCCGCCCGAGGTTCAGCGCAGAGCTCGCACCGCCGCCGATCCTTCGGAAGAGGAAGTAGTAGAGACCACCGAACAGCGCGATGAACAGGACGGTCTGGACGATGAAGCCCAAGAGTGGGTTGGGCTGCTGCCCACCCACCTCGTACTCCTGCTCGGTGAGCTGATCGATCAGCTCGGTGGGGTCGTACCCGGGGGGGATGGTTGCCACGAACGTCTGTTCACCCTCGTCCGTGTGCACCACACCCGTCACGGTCGTGGCGTTGATCGTGACCGGCTCAGATTTCAGCAGGTCGCCGCTGTTCACCGCCGCCCGGAAGCGCGAGAACGTCACCTCCGTCACCGAAGCTTGGGTGAGGAAGCTGTTGAACAGGATCAATGAGCCCGCCACCACGAGTACCACCAGCATCGCCGATCGCGGTCGTGGCTGGGGCGCACCCGGTGTGGCGCGTCGTCCGAAGGGATTCTTGTCCTGCTCGGGCATGGCTCAATCTTCCCACCGCCTTGTAGTTGTGACGACTATCGAGGGCGGCGGCGCGCGGAGCAGGGATACTGGGCCCCGTATGGCGAACGCGAGCAGCGCGGCGGCGCCCACCGACCAAGATCTCCTGGATCGGTTCGACCGCGACGTCCTGCCCCTGCTCCCCGGCCTGTACGGGGCTGCCCTTCGGATGACGAGGAACCCCGCCGACGCAGAGGATCTCCTGCAGGAGGCGACGCTTCGTGCCTACCGCGGATTCGCGTCGTTCCAGGAGGGGACCAACCTGAAGGCGTGGCTCTACCGGATCCTCACGAACTCGTTCATCAACACCTACCGCAAGAAGCAGCGGGAGCCGAAGACGGTCGACGGCCCCGAGGATCTGGACGAATGGTTCCTGTTCGACCGCCTGGGCTCGCAGAGCGTCGCGCGCTCGGCCGAGGAGGATGTGCTCGACAACATCCCGGACGCCGACGTCAAGGCGGCGCTCGAGTCGATCCCCGAGAACTTCAGGATGGCGGTGCTGCTCGCGGATGTGGAAGGTTTCTCGTATAGGGAGATCGCCGAGATCACCGATGTGCCGATCGGGACCGTGATGTCGCGCCTGCACCGGGGAAGGAAAGCCCTGGAGAAGGCGTTGTACGGCGTGGCCAAGGAGCGAGGACTCGTCGATGGGTGACATGGGATGTCGAGAGACGAAGCGGGAGCTCGAGCGCTACGTCGACGGTGAGTGCCTGAAGGAGCTCACCGTCGAGGTCGAGGCTCATCTCGCGGGCTGCACCGATTGCCACGATCACGCCGAGTTCAAGCGGCACATGAAGCTCCTGATCGCCACGAAGTGTGGCGGGGAAGCGCTCCCGGAGGGGTTGGCGGAGCGGATCCGCGAGCGGATCCGCTCCGCCAACCCCTAGCGGGCTCCCGGGCGCACCGTTAGCATCCGTCCGCATGCGTGACGCGGCGGAGCTGGGGACCGTCCTCGGCGTCTGGGCTCATCCGGACGACGACATCTACTTGAGCGCCGGCTTGATGGCGGCCGCGGTGGACGCGGGGCAGCGGGTCGTGGACGTGACGGCGACCCGTGGCGAGGGCGGTTCGATGGACGAGGAGAAGTGGCCTCCCGCGACGATGGGAGACGTTCGGACCAGCGAGCTCCTGCGGAGTCTCGACGTGCTCGGCGTGAAGGAGCACCACTTCCTCCAAGGTCCGGTCGACATCGACATGGACACGGGGTTGGATCCGGCAGGCGCCGACCAGGTGCGTCAGATCATGAAGGACGTCGGTCCCGACACGGTCCTCACGTTCGGCCCCGAGGGGATGACTGGCCACGTGGCGCATCAGGACGTGTCGCGATGGACCGGGGAGGCCTTCAACGAGGTCGCGAAACCCGGCGCGCGTCTCTATCACGCCGTCTTCCCGACGAGCCTCGGTGAGGAGTGGCTGGAGAAGCTCGCGCCGTTCGACATCTTCCGCCCGGGCACACCGAACGTCGTCGCCGACGATGCGATCGATCTCTACTTCGAGCTGCCGTCCGAGCTGCTAGACCGCAAGATCGCCTCGATCAAGGAGCATGCCAGCCAGATCGAGGCGCTCTACGAAGTCTTCGGCGACGAGGGATTCCGCCGCTTCATGGCGAAGGAGGGCTTCGTCTTGGCGGCGACGAAGGACGCGTGATGGTCGAGCGACCAGAGCCCGTTCGCGACCTCGACTGGGACCCGAAGCGTGCGCGCGCGTTCACGGACGGCGTCGCGGACATCTACGAGGAGCTGTTGAGGAAGCTCCGGGATCTCCCGGTCTCTCGGGGTTGGGGTGTCCAGGAGGTCCGCGACGCCGTCGTGATCCCCGTTCCGGAGGAGCCGATGCCCGAGGACGAGCTCCTCGACTACCTCAGCCGGGTCACGTTCGACTACTCCGGCTATCTCGGCCACCCGCGGTTCTACGCCTACATCTCAGGAGCCGGAACGGTGCCCGGCGCCGCCGCGGATCTCCTCGCATCAGGGCTCAACGGGAACGCCGGGGGATGGCGTCTGGCCCCGGCGGCGACAGAGATCGAGCTCGGCTTCGCGCGTTGGTTCGCGCAGGACGTGTTCGGCTTGCCCTCGACCTCCGGCGGCGCGCTCACATCCGGCGGTGCGATGGCCAACTTCATCGCTCTGAAGGTCGCGCGGGACGCGAAGGCGGGCTGGGACATCCGCAAGGACGGCGTCGCCGCCGGGCCGAAGCTCGCCCTGTACGTCTCGACCGAGACGCACATCGTTTCGACCCGAGGCGCCGACATGCTGGGGATCGGGTCGGGGAACGTGCGTCAGATCCCCGTGGGTCCCGACTACCGGATCCGGGTGGACGAGCTCCGGTCTCGTATCGCCGAGGATCGGGAGGCCGGCATCCGCCCCTTCGCCGTGGTCGCCAACGCGGGCACCGTCTCGACGGGCGTGGTGGATCCGCTCGAGGAGATCGCCGATCTCTGCGCGGAAGAGGGGCTCTGGTTCCACGTCGATGCGGCCTACGGCGGGCCCGCGATGCTCGCGGACGACCTCCGTCCGCTGTTCGCGGGGATCGAACGCGCCGACTCGATCGCCTTCGACCCGCACAAGTGGCTCTACACGCCTCAGTCGGGCGGCTGCATCGTCGTCCGCGACATGGAGCTGATGCGGCGGGCGTTCGACGTCGACTACGTCGCGTACGTCGTGAAGGACGAGGAGCACACCGACTGGGGCGTCGACCTGGGAAGGCACTCGCCGAACTTCAGCCGCGGGTTCTGGGCGCTGAAGGTCTGGGTCTCGCTGCTGGCACACGGCCGGAAGGCGTACGGGCGACGGATCTCGCATGATGCGGCGCTGGCTCGCTACCTAGGCGCGCGCGCGGAGGAACTCGAGGAGTTCGAGCTGATGACGCCGGTCGGACTCTCGATCACGTGTTTCCGCTACGTGCCATCAGACCTGACGTCGTCCGGTCCCCACGCGGACGCCCCCAACCGCGACGAGTACCTCGACCTGCTCAACAACCGGCTGATGACGGAGATCCAGCTCGACGGGCGCGTGTATTGCTCGAATGCGGTGCTCGAGGGCCGCTTCTGCCTGCGGTCGTGCATCGTGAACTTCCGGACCGAGGCGGAGGACATGGACGCGTTGCTGGACGTCGCGTCGGAGCTGGGGGCGAAGCTCGATGTCGAGCTTCGTCCGGAGGCGTTGCGATGACGTGGTGGTCGCTGCTCGGCTCGGGAGAGTTCCAGCCCTGGTCCGAGCCCGTCGATCGGCGCCTGGTGGCCGAAGCCGACGGCGACGGCCGGCTGTTGATCCTGCCGACGGCGTCGGCCCCGGAGGGCAAGGACGTCTTCGAGCGGTGGGGTTCGCTCGGCCTCGCGCATTTCTCCCGGTTGGACATCCCCGCGGAGGTCCTCGATCTCCAGTCACGGGAGGACACCAACGACCCACGTCTTCTGACGCGCCTCGACGGCGCCTCTGCCGTGTACTTCTCGGGTGGGAACCCGGCGTACCTCTCCGCGACACTCGCCGAGACCGATTTCCTCGACGCGTTGTTGAAGCAGCTGGATCGCGGCATGGCGTACGCGGGCTGCAGCGCCGGCGTCGCGTGCCTCAACGAGATCACGTTCGACAGCGACACCACCGAGATGGGCGAGGTCTGGAAGCCTGGCCTCGATCTCGTGCCTCGATCGCTGTTCGCGCCGCACTGGGACATCGTCGACACGTGGATCCCGGGCGCGCGCGATTTCATCATCGGATCGGTCTCCGACGGATACACCTTCGTTGGTTTGGACGAGGACACGGCCATGGTCGGCGACGGGGCGACCTGGGAGGTCCTGGGCAAGAGCGGGATCCACGTCAAGAACGGAGACGCCTGGGCGACGTACCGGGACGGCGATCGATTCGAGCTCGCACTTATCGAGTAGGGGGTGCGCAGATGGAGGAGATGTACCACGAGGGCAATCGGGAGCTGCAGGATCGCTTCGACACGCGGCGGCTCGCCGACCGGATCGAGGACGTGCTGGTCCACGACACGTTCACGGAGCATGACCGCGCGTTCGTCGAGACGCGGGATATGTTCTTCCTCGCGACGGCCGACGAGGACGGCAAGCCGAACGTCAGCTACAAGGGCGGCGACCCCGGCTTCATCCGGATCGTCGACGAGCACACCCTCGCGTTCCCGAACTACAACGGCAACGGGATGTACCTGTCGGCAGGGAACCTGCTCCGGAACCCGCATGTGGGGATCCTGTGCATCGACTTCGAGCGGCGCAACCGGATGCGGGTGAACGGCGAGGCATCGGTGGACTTCGACGACGAGCTCCGAGCGTCGTGGCCCGAGGCGCAGTTCGTGGTCCGGGTCCGGGCGCGCGAGATCTTCCCGAACTGCCCCCGCTACGTACATCGCTACCAGAAGGTCGCTCCGTCCGAATTCGTTCCGCGTGAGGACTGCGAGACGCCGGTGCCGTCGTGGAAGCGTGCCGACTGGGCCGTCGACGTGCTTCCCGAAGGGGACCCGGCCCTCGATCCGGACGCGACGGTCGTCTGAGGGGACCCGAGTAGCATCTCGCGCGTGCCCGCGAAGCGACTGACCCGAGACGATCCGATCGAGGAGCGCGCGCCGGAGATGATCCGGCGCCTGTCCGAGGCCTATCCGGACGCGAAGGTCGCACTCCACTTCACGAACCCGCTCGAGTGCTTGGTCGCGACGGTCCTCTCCGCCCAGTCCACCGACGAAACGGTGAACAGGGTCACGGCGACGCTGTTCCAGAAGTACCGGACCGCCGAGGATTATCTCCGCGTGCCCGAGGACGAGCTGAAGGCCGACATCCACGCGACCGGGTTCTTCAACCAGAAGGCGATCTCGATCCGGGAGGCGTGTCGGCGGATCGTCGAGGAGTACGGCGGCGAGGTCCCCGGCACGATGGAGGACCTGGTCACGCTGCGCGGCGTCGCACGGAAGACCGCGAACATCGTGCTCGGGAACTCGTTCGGCATCGTCGAAGGGATCGCCGTCGACACCCACGTGAACCGGCTCGCCCATCGGCTGGGGTTCAGCGAGCAGAAGAACCCCGACAAGATCGAGCAGGACCTGATGCACTTGGTCCCGAAGGACCGATGGTTCGACTTCACGTACGTGCTGATCGATCACGGCCGCGCGATCTGCACGGCGAAGAAGCCGAAATGCCCCGAGTGCCCGGTCGAGCCGTTGTGCCCCGCCAGCCAGGCATGAGCATCGAGCGGCCGGCCCGGCCGATGGTCGTTGCGCACCGCGGCGCGTCGATCGAGCAGCCCGAGAACACGATCGAGGCCTTCGAGGCGGCGATCGACGCTGGCGCCGATTCCGTCGAGTTCGACGTGCGGCTGACGGCCGACGGACATGCAGTCGTGACGCACGACCCGGACGTGTCGCGCACGACCAACGGGACCGGACTGGTATCGGAGATGACGCTGGAGGAGATCCGGGCGCTTGGCGTGCCCACGGTGCAGGATGCGTTGCGCTGCCTGTCCGGCCGCGCCGCGGCCGACATCGAGATCAAGAACTCGCCGGACGAGCCGGGGTACACGCCCGATGCGGAGCCCGCGGTCGAGGCAACGCTCTCGGCGCTCGACGAGGTCGCGTTCGCGAGCCCGGTGATCGTGTCCAGCTTCAACCCGAGGTCGATCGCGCACAGTCGAACCCTTCGTCCCGACGTCCCGACCGGCCTGCTCCTATGGTTCGACGTGGAAGCCGACGAGGCGCTCGCCCGAGCCACGGGACAAGGCCACCCGTGGGTGCTGCCGTTCGTCACGAAGGTCCTCGAGGCCGGCGACGGCTTCGGCGCTCGTGTCCACGACGGCGGCGCGCTCCTGGGAGTGTGGATCACAGATGATCCCGAGACCGCGCGCCGCCTCTTCGAGTTCGGCGCCGACGCCGTCGCCACGAACGATCCCCGCGCGATCGTCCCGGTGCGCGACACGACGGTCCTCCGTTAGGCTCATTGGGACTCATTGACAGAGCGAACGGCAGATGGTTGCCTCACTCGTCAACTCCCCGATCCCGAAACCGGAGGCTCCGACGATGTCACGCCGTCCCCGCACACGATCGATCGCAACATCGGCCCTTCTGGGGGTGCTGTGCGTGCTGGCATCGATGCCTCCTGCGATCGCGGCGCCGACGGCATGCGTCTTCGACGAGACGACCGAGATCGCGACCGTAACGGTGGGGGACGGGCTCGTCGCGACCGTCTCGCGGAACGGCGACGCCATCGAGGTCGACGGGGTTCCGTGTGAGACCGCAGCCGTGACCAACACCGACGTGCTCGAGGTGACCACGCCGGCCGTCTCGGTGGAGACCGTCGCCATCGATCTCTCAGGTGGAGCATTCGTCCCGGGAGTGACCGATGAGGGTGATGGCTCCTCCGAGATCGAGATCGAGATCCAGCTCGGCGGTGCTGCGATCGGCATGTTCGACCAGGTGCATATCAGCGGAACCGCTGGCGCCGACATGTTCACTGCCGATGGTCTCGCCGCGAACCTGAACGCCGATGAGGCCACCGCAGACGACGATCTGAGCGTGTCCGGGGACGGCGAGCTGGAGCTCCTGGGTGATGAGGGGAACGACGAGATCGTGCTCGCGGGCTACGGCGACCTGGGCCCCGAGATCCCGAAGATCGCACGAGGGGGTCCAGGGGACGATCGATTGCTCGGAGATCTCAACGACTCCCTGCTCGACGGAGGTCCTGGCCGGGATGTCGCCGACTACTCGCCGGCGGACTTCCCGATGACCGTGAATTGGGAGGTCGATAACTCGTGGGTCTTCGGTGCCCCCGGCCTCGATGATCTGAGCGACGTCGAGGTCGCCGTCCTTTCCCACCACGACAACGACATCGCGGTCTATGAGGGAGCAGCGCCGGGTGAGACGTTGCTCGGAGCGGGAGCCGATCAGGCGATCTTCCTCGATCCCATCTCCGGGGGCGTTCCCGCGAACCGGATCGTGCGGGGGGGTCCCGGGACCTTCGACTTCCTGAGCTTCCAGTCGACGCCTGCCGAGCCCGCAACGGTCGAGTTGAGGGCGACCACCATCGGCGCCCCCTGGTCGGCGACGTACACGGGGTTCGAGTACGCAGAGGGCGGGACGGGCAACGATCGCTTCCTCATCTCGAAGCGAGGTACCTACCCCGGGCTCGTCGGTCGAGACGGCGATGACGTCATCGACCTCCGATCGGCCTCTCAGGGGATCAGCGTCACGTTGGGCAAGGCGACGTTCGGTCCCCGCAAGTGGCTGACTGCGTTCGAGATGGAGCGCGTCCTGGGCTCGAGCTTCGACGACGTGATGCTCGGCCCGGCCGGCTTTAGTGCGAGCGCTCCGACGCGATTCCTCGGGTTCGACGGTCGAGACGTGCTGAAAGGTGCCGCCGGTCCGGATCTGCTGATCGGTGGGGCCGGCGCTGACACGCTTCGCGGCAATGACGGAGCGGACTCGCTTTGGGGCAAGAGGGGGAGCGATCTGCTCGACGGTGGCTCAGGCCCCGACGTGCTCCGGGGCGGCAAAGGCAACGACACGCTCGTTGGAGGGCCCGGTGTCGATGACTGCGACGGCGGCCCTGGTGTGAACTCGTTCACCGGCTGCTGAGGGGGCATCTGAGAACCTCGATGTCTGATGCTTCGGCGGAAGCGGCTTTCGACTGAGCTGGAGACCGCTCTGGTAGAGCTTCGAGCCGTCGTGGCCGAAGTGGAGGCCGGGAAGCGGGCGATGACCGGTACCGTTCCGTCGACGCGGTCTGCGGGGACGCCGCTCGCTGAGGGGATCCTCGAGCTGGAGCACCGGCTCACCGCAGCGCAAGTCTTGATGCCCGCGTGGCGCCATCCGAACCTCGAGGACGAGTGGCTCGCCTGCGACGCGGGGATCCGTGAGTCGCTCGAGCGAGCTCGCCGGTTGCGCGAGGATCCGCCGGACCTCGGTGGCTTCGAGGGTCTGATCTGGGCGGTCGACCAGCTCCTCGCGCCGCTCGAGGCGTTCGAGGCGGCATCCGAGCGGTTCCGTACGCTTCGTCGCTGAGATGTCCGTCGTCAGCCTCGTCGGGGTGCACAAGTCGTACGGCACGTGGCCCGTGCTCCAGGGGGTCGACTTCATGGTGCCCGACGGCGCCCGGATCGGGATCATCGGGCCGAACGGCGCCGGCAAGTCCACGCTGCTCCGGATCGTCGGCGGCACCGAGGAGGTGAACGAGGGCGAGGTCGTGCGCCGCCGCGGCGTGACCGTCAGCTACCTCGAGCAGAATCCCGAGGGCGACGACCGGACGGCGGAGGCGTGGGTGCTCGCCGGCCGGCCCGACATCGCCGCGCTCGACGACGAGCTCCGCGCGATCGAGGCCGAGCTCGCGCGGCCCGCGGTCACGGCCGACCTCGTGAAGATGGATCGCGTCCTCGTCAAACAGCAGGCGGTGCTCGATCGCTGGGTGGAAGCCGGTGGACCTGGGCTGGCAGGGGAGGCGCGGAGCTTGCTCGTTCGCTTCGGCTTCGACGATCACGACCTGACACTTCCGACGACCGCGCTCTCCGGCGGCCAGCGCAAGCTCGCCGCGTTCGCCGCGTGCCTGATCCGCGATCCGGACCTGCTCCTCCTCGACGAACCCGAGACGCACCTCGACGCCGACAAGCGGGAGATCCTCGAAGACGTTGTCGCGGAGTTCCCCGGCGCCGTCGTGACGGTCTCGCACGACCGGTATCTCCTGGACGACACGGTGAACCAGATCGCCGAGCTCGATCGAGGTGCGGTCACGTTGTGGCCCGGCACGTACTCCGCCTACGCCGTGGCCAAGGAGCTCGCGCTCCAGCGCCAGCAGCGGATCTGGGTCACGCAGCAGAAGGAGATCGCGCGGCTCGAAGCCGCGATCGCCCGGTTCGAGCTTTGGGCCTCCTGGGTGCCGAACGTGCGGCACATCAGGCAGGCGAGGAACAAGCAGCGCCAGATCGACCAGATGGACAAGGTGGATCGTCCGGTGTTCGAGCGCCGGAAGATGGCGCTCGAGATGCGCCCGGCGACGCGTGGAGGCCAGCGCGTCGTCCGGCTCCGGGACGTCACGATGGCCTTCGAAGACGACCCGGTGCTGCTCGACGTCACCTTCGACGTCTACCGACGGGAGCGACTCGGCGTTGTCGGACCGAACGGCGCGGGCAAGACGGTGCTCGGGCAGATCGTCGTCGGCGAGCTGCAGCCGACGTCGGGTGAGCTCTGGGTCGGTCCCTCGGTCCGGATCGGATATCTCGCCCAGGGCTTCGTTGGCCAAGACCCGGTGCTCACTCCCGTCGAGACCGTCCGGAAGACGAAGGCGATGTACGAGGGGGAGGCCGTCGCCCTCCTCGCGAAGTTCCTGTTCCGCTACGACCAGATGCGCACGCCGGTCGGGTCACTTTCGGGCGGGGAGCGGACGAGGCTCGAGCTCTGTCTGCTGATGTTGTCGGGCGCCAACTGCCTCGTGCTCGACGAGCCCACGAACCACCTCGACATCGAGAGCATGGAGGTGCTCGAGGGCGCGGTGGAGTCGTTCGACGGGACCGCGATCTTGATCTCGCACGACCGCTACCTGCTGGACCGGCTGTGCGACCGGATCCTCGAGGTCCGCGACGGCGACGTGAAGAGCTTCGAAGGCGGCTACGACGACTGGGTTGCCGCCAAGGCCGTCGTGTGAGCGTCGGGCGCGACAGCCTCGAACGGATCCGCGACGACGTCGTGACCTGTCGTCTCTGCCCTCGGTTGGTCGAGTGGCGGGAGCATGTCGCCCGGGAAAAGGTGGCGCGCTTCGCCGACCAGGAGTACTGGGGGAGGCCGGTGCCCGGCTGGGGCGATCCGGGTGCAGCGATCGTGATCCTCGGGCTCGCACCTGCCGCCCACGGTGGGAACCGGACCGGCCGCATCTTCACGGGCGACCGGAGCGGCGACTTCCTGTTCGCCTCGCTGCACCGAACCGGCTTCGCGAACCAACCGACGTCGGTCTCCGTAGACGACGGCCTCCGTCTCCGCGACGTCTACATCGCCGCCGTCAACCGCTGCGCGCCTCCCGCCAACAAGCCGACGCCCGAGGAACGTGACCGCTGTCTGCCCTATCTGGAGCGAGAGTTGAGCGCGATGACTCGCCTGAAAGTCATAGTGGCTCTCGGTGCGTTCGCGTGGGACGGGGCGCTCCGTGCCCTGGGCGCGCTCGGTCACGCGGTGAAGCCGCGTCCTCGCTTCGGTCATCTCGCCGAGGTTCGTGTGGGACCGTTCCTCCTCCTCGGCTGCTTCCACCCGAGCCAGCAGAACACGTTCACGGGCAAGCTCACGGCAGCGATGTTGGACGAGGTGTTCGAACGCGCCCGCGAGCTGGCGTCCAGCGAAGTCTGATCCTCATCGTCGCGAGGAAGAGACTCGAGGGTGGTTGACCGTTGCGCACAACCGCGGCTACGGTCGGTCAGGGTCATCTGGGACAACGTCGCAAGGAAGGAGATGCAGCATGCGGATCGCTCGGTTGGTTGTGTTGCTCGGACTGGGAAGCGCGTCTCTGCTGCTCTGGGGGCTTCCCTCGATGGGAGCGGGCGCACCGTGCACGCAGACTGGCACGCAGGGTGACGACGTGATGAACGGAACCCCCGGCGACGACGTGCTGTGCGGGTTCGGAGGCGATGACGAGCTCAGAGGATTCGGCGGGAACGACATCCTCCGGGGCGGACCGGGCCACGACTTCCTCAGTGGCGGGGGCGGAGACGATCGGCTCCGCGGGTCCCAGGGGCGCGACACGATGATCGGAGGTACCGGGAACGACGTGATGCGGGGCGGGCGCGGGGCGGACGACGGTGACGGTGGCAGGGGGGACGATCGCATCTACGGTGGTGAGACGGGCGATTCCACTCTCTACGGGGGTGCCGCCGGAGTCGACATCGTCAACGGCGGGCCAGGCAACGACGCCTGCCTCGCGACGGTCGACGGCCGCGGGAACGACACCGTTCGAGGCGGCCTCGGAACCGACCGCTACTTCATCGATGACGGCGACGCGCATCTCAGCGCCGAGATCGAAGGTCCCTGCTTCGCCGAGTAGCAGCGACCTATAGGTAACAGGGGCGGCGGGCGTAGCCCGCCGCCCCCTTTATGCTCGCTCGATGGGTCGTCACGGCTTCTTCCGCGTTCCTCCGGCCGACGAGGATCACCGGAAGGTCGATCGCGCGACGGTCCGTCGCGTGATCGGGACGTTCCGTCCGTACAAGGGCAAGGTCGGTCTGGTCGGGCTGCTCATCGGTCTCACGTCCGGGCTGGGCGTCATCAACCCACTGATGATCGTGCTGGTCTTCGACCGGGCGCTCTTCGGGGACAACGGCGTCTGCCAAGGGCAGCCGTGCCCGAACCTTCCGCTGCTCTATCTCTACGTCGGGATCATGATCGCCGTCCCGGTCGTGACGAGCATCATCGGGATCGGGCAGACCTACCTCACGAACCTCGTCGGCCTGAACGTGATGCAGGACATCCGGAACAAGCTCTACGAGCATCTGCAGGGGATGCCGCTGCGATTCTTCACGACGACACGGACCGGGGAGATCCAGTCGAGGCTGGCGAACGACGTGGGTGGCGTGCAGTCGGTCGTGACCGACACCGCGTCCACGGTGCTCTCGAACGTGGTGACGATCATCAGCACGATCATCGCCATGATCCTGATCTCGATCCCGCTGACGATCCTCTCGCTGCTTCTGATGCCCCTGTTCCTATGGCTCACCGTGAAGGTCGGCAGGGCTCGACGAGAGGTCGCGACCAACACGCAGCGAACCCTCGCGGATATGACCACCATCACGGAGGAAACGCTCAGCGTGAGCGGGATCCTGCTGTCGAAGGCATTCGGACGCCAGCAGTTCGAGATCGGCAGGTTCCGGGGGGAGAACGAACGGCTGACCGGATTCCTGCTCCGCCAGACGATGATCGGCCGGTCGTTCTTCGCGCTCGTGGGCACGTTCTTCTCGATCACACCTGCCCTCGTCTACCTGGTCGCGGGCTGGGTCAACGCGGACGCGGGCTTCGACGTGATCAGGTCGGGCATGCTCGTGGGGTTCACCACGCTCCAGTCCCGGCTCTTCTTCCCGATCGGGTCGATGCTGCAGGTATCGACCGAGGTGCAGTCCTCGCTCGCGTTGTTCGATCGGATCTTCGAGTACCTGGACCTGCCGCACGAGATCCAGGATGCACCGGATGCCGTGTCGATCGAGAACGTGACCGGTCACGTGCGACTGCGGGACGTCCGCTTCCGGTACGAGGAGCCGCCCGCCGAACACGTGACGGAAGGGATCCCCGTGTCGCCGGATGCACCGCCGCTCGGCGACGACGACCCGCTGCCGCGAGAGTGGACGCTCGAAGACGTCTACCTGGACATCCGGCCGGGGCAGCTCGCCGCACTGGTCGGTCCGTCCGGCGCCGGGAAGACGACGGTCACATATCTGGTGCCTCGCCTCTACGACGTGCAAGAGGGAAGCGTCGAGATCGACGGGCTCGACGTCCGGAAGATCAAGCTCGAGTCATTGGGTGAAGCGATCGGCGTGGTCACGCAGGAGACGTATCTGTTCCACGACACGGTCCGTCGGAACCTCCTGTACGGCAAGCCGGACGCGACCGATGAGGAGATGATCGCGGCGGCGCGGGCGGCGAACATCCACGACCGGATCACGGAGCTGCCCGAGGGCTATGACACCATCGTCGGGGAGCGCGGCTACAAGCTCTCCGGCGGAGAGAAACAGCGCCTCGCGATCGCCCGGGTGGTCCTGAAGGATCCGAAGATCCTGATCCTGGACGAGGCCACATCGTCGCTTGACACGACCTCGGAGCGTCTGGTGCAGTCGGCGCTGGAACCGCTGATGAAGGGCCGGACGACGATCGCCATCGCGCATCGCCTCTCCACGATCTTGTCGGCCGACGTCATCTTCGTCTTGGACCGGGGGCGGATCGTCGAGCAGGGGACGCACGAGGACCTGCTGAAGCGGGCCGGGCTGTACGCGAAGGTCTACGAGCAGCAGTTCCGCGGCGGCCAGGTGCAGGCCGAGTACGAAGACGGCGTGATCCTCGCCTCCGGTGAGGTCGTGCGCACCGAAGGCTGATCGGCGGGTCTCGTCCGGTTGCGGCGCCTAGTAGCCGCCGCCCCCGCCCCCGGGACAGGCGGCCAGGAGCAGGGCCAGTGCGACCATGGCGAGCAAGAGCCAGAAAAGCCGCGGTCCGCTGCCAGGATG
>Ga0299913_10000176_pt1 | contig 34463 bp, 33 predicted proteins | sample RVTome_9_FD_201360 | JGI IMG/M metagenome (GOLD analysis project Ga0299913, IMG submission 201360) | Soil microbial communities from uranium-contaminated site in the Upper Colorado River Basin, Wyoming, United States - RVT155D38 (version 2) ... | reverse complement strand
CCATGTTGACCAGCCGGGCATCACGGGTGATCCCGGCGTTGTTGACCAGCCCCACCAAGGGCATGCCGGCAGCTTCCACCGTCTCCCGGACGATCGACGGGCCCTCGGGCGAGGTCAGGTCGACCTGAACCGGGGTGATGTGCTCGGACAGGGCCAGTTCCGGGGCGAGGTCGACCCCGATGACGGTGATCGGCCCGGTCCCGGCCGTCCTATCGGCGATGGCCCGGCCGATCCCACGGGCTGCCCCGGTCACCACCACGACACCGTTCACGGCAGGGTCTTCCCCACGTGGCCCGGCCCGACTCGCACCAGCTCGCCGGTGACATCGCCTGAATCGAGCAGACGTTGCGCCCAGGCTTGCACTGCCTCCCGATCGGCCTCCTCGTCGTAGGCGACGACGTTGGCGGTCCACCCCTTCCGGGCACCCTCCAGAGCCGCGGTCCGGGCGGCGGAGAGTAGACCGGTGGCGACCATGGCGTTTCCTGCCCCTCGTCTCCCGAGCAGGTCATCCTGACGCACCACGTAGACGATCGAGTCCTCGGCCTGCGCTGCGGCCCGGCTCAGCTCGAACACCCGGGTCATCTCGGCCAGGACCTCGTCCCAGCCCTCACCCACCTCATCGGCCCAGTGGATCACGGCGTCAGGATACGATCGCGGTCCCGGCCCCCACCATCTGCTCGATCGTGTCGGGGTCGAGGCCGGCTTCGGCGAGGATGGGTCGGGTGTGTTGGCCAAGCGTGGGTGGCATGTTGCCGGCCCGGGCGGGGGCGCCATCGAGATGGATCGGCGAGCCGGTCACCTTCACCTCGCCCGCCACCGGGTGCTGGTACTCGACGATCATCTGGTTGTGCCTGGCTTGGGGGTCGGAAAGAGCCTCGATCAAGGTGAGGACATGGCCGACGGGGAGGCCGGCGTCGCCGAGCAGGCTCACCCAATGATCCGCCTTCTCGGTCTTGAAAACCGTCGAGAGCTTCCTGACCACCCGATCACGGTTGGCCATTCGCAGCTCGTTGGTCGGATAGGCCTCGGCCAGGTCGGGCATCTCCAGTGTCTCGGCGAGGGCACGGAAGTGGCGATCGGAAACGATGGCCAGGGTGAATGGGGCATCGGCCGCCTCGAACACCTGGTTGGGGGCGAGATAGGGGCTGGCCGTTCCGGTTCGCTCTGGCTGCATCCCGGTGGCGAAGGCAAGTGCGTTCCATCCCGACTGCACCGCCATGACGCCGTCGCGTAGCGAGACGTCGATACGCCTGCCCCGACGGGGGGCCTCGGCGAGAGCGGCGCAGATGGCCAGGGCGGCATTGGTGCCGGCCACGTAGTCGCCGATAGTGGTCGCGGTCTTCCTCGGCCCATCCTTTTGGTCACCGGTGATCGAGATCATTCCCGACTCGCCCTGGAACACGATGTCGATCCCGGCCCGCTCGGCATAGGGCCCTTCCGCCCCGAAAGCCGAGATCGTGGCGTAGATGAGCGATTGGTTGAGCCCTCTGGCCCTCTCCTCGCCGAGCCCCATCCGCTCCATGGCCCCATGACGGAGGTTGTGGACTAAGACGTCCGACATGCCCACCAGTCTGTCCAGCACCCTTTTCGACACCCAGTCCTTGGGGTCGAGAGCGAGCGATTCCTTACCCCGGTTGGCCATCATGAAGAAGGTGGATTCGCCGCTTTGATAGGGCCCAAACCCACGTCCCAGGTCGCCACCCGGCGGCTCGACCTTGACCACACGGGCCCCCAGGTCTGCGAGGAGCATGGCGGCGTAGGGGGCGGCGATCAGATTGCCGAACTCGACGACGAGCGTGCCCTCCAACGGCCCTTCAGACACGTTCGATGACCGTGCTGATCCCCTGACCGACGCCGATGCACATGGTCGCCAGCCCGTACCGGCCCTCTCGGCGTCCCAACTCGTGGGCCAGGGTGGTCAGGATCCGGGCGCCCGAAGCTCCGAGAGGGTGCCCGATGGCGATCGCCCCCCCGTTGACGTTGACCCGGTCCGGATCGAGCTCGAGGAGCCGCATGCTGGCCACCGCTTGGGCGGCGAATGCCTCGTTGACCTCGATCAGGTCGAGTTCTTCGACTCCGATGCCGGCGCGGGTAATGGCCTTCTCCGAGGCCGGCACCGGGCCGATCCCCATGACATCGGGATGGACCCCGGCGGCAGCCGCCGAGACGATGCGGGCCATCGGGGTCAGCCCGTGAGTCTCCAGCCCGGCCTCGGTGGAGAGGAGGAGGGCGGCCGCGCCGTCGTTCATGGGCGACGAGTTGCCCGCGGTGACCGACCCGTTCTCTTTGAAGACCGGGGGTAGCTTGGCCAGCGCCTCCATCGAGGTGTCGGAGCGGGGCCCCTCGTCGCCCTCGATGTTGACTGTCGACCTGCGCCTGGCATCGATGGGAGCCTCGATCGGCTCGATCTCCTCCTGGAAGCGACCGGCCTCCACTGCGGCCAGGGCTTTCTGATGGCTGCTCAGGGCGAAGGCGTCCTGGTCCTCTCGTGTGATCTCGTATTTGGCGGCGACGACCTCGGCAGTCATACCGAGGGTGATCGGCGGATAGAGCTCTTTCATCCGCGGGTTGACCAGACGCCAGCCCAGCACCGTGTCGGCGCTCTCCGGGAGCCCGGTGGCGAAGGCACGGTCGCCCTTCATCATGACGTATGGGGATCGGGTCATCGACTCCGATCCTCCGACCACGATCACCTCGCCCCAGCCGGCCGCCAGTGCGTGGGACCCGGACACGACGGCCTGCATCCCCGAGCCGCACAGGCGGTTGACTGTCGCCCCGGGTATCTCGATGGGGAGACCGGCGAGGAGCCCGGCCATGCGAGCAACATTGCGATTGTCCTCACCGGCTTGATTGGCCGCACCCCAATAGACGTCCTCGACCGCCATGGGATCGAGATCGGGGTTCCGCCTCAGCAGGGCGGCTATGACGTGAGCCGCCAGGTCGTCGGGGCGGACATGGGCCAGCTGCCCTCCCAGCCGTCCCATCGGGGTCCGGCATGCGTCGACGATGTAGATGTCACCTGGCATTTCTTCTCGGTTCACATTGTGGTCATCTGACCCGGGTCGAATGGGGGACAACCCCCATTTTGCCGGGAACCATTTCACCCTAGGTTCACGTCTCAGGGAAGATAGAGATGAACGAGCCACGCAGAGACCCCACCAGCATCGCCGCATACGCTCCGGCCGGCCTCCTCGTCGTCTACGTGGTGATCCGCCTCCTCTTCTGACGGCCGGCGCCAACCACTAGGTTTGAGCCTCATGGACCGACCCGACTCCCTTTCGTTCACCGAGTCCGACGAGGCGAACCGGCTCCTCGCCAGCGATGGCTTCGCCCTTCTCCTCGGGATGCTGTTCGACCAGCAATTCCCGATGGAACGTGCCTTCTTTGGGCCTCAGCTTCTCAAGGAGCGTCTTGGGGGCGAGTTGGATCCGGCTCTCCTGGTCGCCACCGATCTGGAGACGCTGGAGGAAGTGTTTCGGGGACCGCCCGCCATTCACCGCTATCCGGCCTCGATGGCCAAGCGGGCCCAGGATCTGGCCCGGGTCGTCGTCGGGGAATATGGCGGTGATGCTGAGAGTCTCTGGTCGACGGCGGAGAGCGGTGCCGAGCTGCTCGGGCGTTTGCGGGACCTGCCCGGGTTCGGCGCGGAGAAGTCGAGGATCTTCGTGGGGCTCCTGGGCAAGCGGCTCGGGGTGCAACCCGAAGGGTGGGAGGAGAAGGCTGCGAACTGGCCTTCCATCGCCGATGTCGCCAACTTCGAGGACGTGCTCGTGCTCAGGGAGAAAAAGAAGGCGATGAAGGCCGCCAAGAAGGGCTGAACGCCTCAACCGTTCCCGGTTTCCTGCCGATATGGCCGATACGGGACACGGAAGGAACGATGCATCTCTCGGGTCAGCTCTCTGACTGGAGTATCAACGATCTGCTCCAAATCATGCAGGTCACCAAGAAAACGGGCTCGCTCGACATCGAGGGTCAGCGGCGCGGGCGTGTCCACTTCCGTGAAGGTCGGGTCACCGGCGCCGAGCTGGTCGGGGCTCAGGGGGCATACGAGGGGAACGACCGGGCCGGGGTCGCCGACATCCTCTATGTCCTCTCCACCGTGGAGGAGGGCTCGTTCTCGGTTGGAGCCGCCGACGGCCCCGACACCAAGGGCTGGACCGTCGAAGAGGTCCTGCTCGATGTCGAAGGACTCCAATCTCTCGAAGGCGAGGTCGTCGCCTCGGGGTTGCTCGACGCGAATGCGGTCAAGCTGATTCCAGAGATCGAGGAGCCGGTGTCCATCGAAGCGGGTGACTGGCAGGTGTTCGTGAATCTGGTGCCGGCATTCACCTTCGACGCCCTCGAGAGCCGCTACGGGCGGGGTGGCGCCGTCCGGATCTTCCATACCCTTCACCGACTCGGCCTGGCCGAGACCGTGTTGCACCAGGAAGGCGAGAGCGACTGGCTGGACCGGCTCGCCGAGGGCGTCGCACCGGGATCGGCAGGCTCCGACTGGCCCGAAGACGCCGGTGAGCTCGGTTCCCTGTCGAGCGACGAGGACGGCGACGGAGAAGGCAGCGAGCGTGCCGCCCAGGTCGGCGACGAAGAGCCTGAGCCGGTCCTGCCCCCGGTGAAGGCGCCTCGGATCCCCTCCGAGCTCAAGGGGGTCTCCGCCCCGGCTTCCACGACGCTCACAGATGGCGTTTACGACGAGATCCGTCGACTGCGGAGCAGGGTCGGAGACAAGTAGGGTCGCCCGGGCTGATCCGGCCCCGTCTGGGTCGAGCATCCCATCGATTCATATAATCCGCGCCCATGAGCGACCATCCATCCGTTGCCATCATCGGCGTCGGCGCCATGGGCGAGGCGTTGTTCAGCGGTCTCAAGCGTGCCGGGTGGGCAGCCGACGAGCTCTCGCTCTGCGTGCGCCGGGAGGATCGAGCCGCCGATCTGGCCCGGCGGTCGAAATCCCTGGTGTCACTCGAGGCGAGAGAGGCGATCGAGTCACGTCAGGTGGTGGTGGTCGCGGTGAAGCCACGAGACGTCGGCGTGGTGATCGATAGGCTCGCCACGGGCTTGTCTCCCGGCCAGATGCTGCTTTCTCTCGCGGCCGGCATCACCACCAGCACTTACGAGGAGAGGCTTGGGGAGACACCGGTGGTCCGAGCCATGCCCAACACACCGGCCCTGGTCGGCGAGGGGGTCACCGGAATCGCCGGGGGAGCCTACGCCGGCGAGGAGCACCTCAAGCTCGCCACTCGGGTGCTGGGCGCGGTGGGCGGGGTCAGAGTGATGGACGAGTCACTGCTCGATGCTGTCACTGCAGTGTCGGGCACCGGCCCCGCTTATGTCTTCCTGTTGGCCGAGGCCCTGACAGAGGCGGCGGTCCGGGAGGGCCTGCCGCGCGACATTGCCGAAGAGTTCGTCCACCAGACCATCAGAGGGGCGGGGCACCTGCTGACGGACACCGCGACCAGCCCGGCCGAGCTGAGGTCTCAGGTCACATCGCCGGGCGGGACCACGGCCGCCGCGGTGCACATCCTCGAAGAGCGCGGGTTCCGGGCTCTGGTGGAGGATGCGGTCCGGGCCGCGGCCAAACGCGCCGCCGAGCTCGGGGAGCAGGGTTGAGCATCTTCTCCAAGGCGGTCGTGGCCTTGACCGAGGCCGGCCCCGTGGAGAGGACAATCACCCGCACCCGCCCGGGAAAGGCCGTCGCCCACAGGTTCGTGGCCGGGGACACCCTCGACGAGGCCGTGTCCGTCGCCAAGAAGCTCAATCGGGAAGGGCTGCTCGTCTCCCTCGACTTTCTCGGGGAGGAGGTGTCCGACCAGAGCTCGGCCGTCCAGGCGCGGGACGAATACCTGGAGGGCCTGGAGCGGATCGGGTCGGAGGAGCTCGAGGCGAACATCTCCGTCAAGCTGACCCAACTCGGGCTCGCCATCGACGAAGGGCTTGCCTTCGAGCTCCTCGACAGCCTCGCCGAGGGCGCCCATCAGGTGTCGACGACCGTGACCATCGACATGGAGGACTCGCGGTACACCGATGCAACTGTCCGCATCTACGAGAAGGCGCAGACCCACCACGGGAATCTCGGTGTGGCTCTCCAGGCGTATCTGCACCGCACCCCTGCCGACCTGGAGCGACTCCTCGCCCTAGGCGGTCACATCCGGCTCTGCAAAGGCGCTTACGTCGAGGAACCGGAAGTCGCCGTCAGCTCGAAGTCGGCAGTCGACTCGGCCTACGCCGCCCAACTCCGCGTTCTGATGGGGGCCGAGACGGTCCGTCCAGCCATAGCCACGCATGACCTCGATCTGGTGGAGCTGACGATGGAGCTGGCCCGGGATCGGGAAGAGCCCTTCGAGTTCCAGATGCTCTATGGCGTCCGCAGCGCACTGCAACGCCGGCTGGTCGCAGACGGGTTCACATTGCGGGTGTATCTCCCCTTCGGATCCCAGTGGTACCCGTATCTCACCCGTCGTCTCGCCGAGCGGCCGGCCAACGCCTGGTTCTTCGTCCGTTCGCTGTTCGGGTCCTGAGCGGAAGCCCGAGGTTCGGTGACCGGTCAACGAACCTCAGACACGATGGGCTCACGCAGCCCTGCGGAGAGGGGCGGGATCAGGATTGGGAGGTTGATGCACCAGCCGCTCGCCGATTGCGATGAGCCCGAGGCCGACCACATCCCGGAGGGATTGGAGACCCGCTCGCCGCAGTGCCCCGGCGCGCGCTACCCGGGCCATGCGTCGGTCGGCTGCTCTCTGTCTTGCACTGTGAATGCGGTCGGCTACGACCGCCTCGTTGATCATCGGGGTCATCGAAAGTCTCTCTCGCTCATGAGGCCGCCGGCTCGTCGGTCTTGACATAGGTGTCGAGAAAAGCTCCGGCGTTGGCCAATGCCTGGGTGCGCAGGGCGTACGTCTTGGATTCCTTTTGGTCTTTGTTCCCGCTCATGCGAACCCGGACCAGACCTGCGGCACGAAGAACGCTCATGTGGTGGTGCACCGTGGACTTGGACAATCCGAGCAGGTCGACCAGGTCGTCCAACGAGGCCTCTTCTTCGGAGAGGCGTCGCAGGATGCGGAGCCGTCGCTCGTCGCTCAGCGCCTTGTACGTCTTGACCAGCCATGACGGCGGTGCCTCGGGGTCGGAGTCGATGAACTCGTCTGCCATCCCATAGAAGACGAGCAGTGTGTCCCGGCTCTGGTCGATGAGGGAAAGCGGTTTGACCACGACCGACGGGACCAGGGTCACCCTGGAGACACCGATCGGGATCTCGTAGTCGAGCCCGTTGGTCACCTCTTCGATCACGGCCTTGGCGCTGTCCCGGGTCGACGTGGCCCGCTGTGCGGCGGCGGCCCGATTGATCGCACCCGTGAAGGTCTCCTCGTATTCGCTGAAGACCTCCACGCGGAACCGCCGGATCACCTGCACCAGGCGGTCGCGCAACTCCTCACCTGGGATCTCGAAGATCGAGATCATGTGGCCTTGGCTCTCCTCGTCGAGATGTCCCCCTTTGGCAGTGGAGACGACCTGCCGCACGGCATCGATGTCGCCGTCCGCCGCTTGTTCGATCAACCCGGGGTCGGCGAACTCTCCCACGTACCCCAACATCCAGCGACGGAGACGTTGCGGATTGATCGAACCGATCCAGTCGAGGACTCGGTCGGGATCATGAGGATGAGGCGCCGCCGCCACCAGGCCGAGCAGACCGAGCAGGACGGCGCCGTTGGGGCCGGCCAGGGCTTGGATCTCCATCGCCAGGTCCTCAGGGGTGGCCTCTCTGACCCCCTGGCACCATTTGGGCCCGAGGTCCACCGCACAGCCAGTCTCCTCGGGGTTGAACACGGTCCACATGGTGAGGATGATCTCGTAAGACGCACCACCGTCGACGTCGATCGGGATCCGTCGCGGAGCTGCGGTCAGATCTCGGATCCTGGATTGAGGGTTGATAACTTCGACCATCGTCTATCCTCAGGTGAAAGTTCGATAGCTTTCGAACGGAGTATATCCCAGGCGGGCATCGTCTGTCAAGGGGGTTGATTCGACAACCATCGAATAGATCGAGTCCTCGCGCCGATTGTCGAAAGGGTCGAGACAGCACCGGTAGGGAGTGGAGGCGAGGCGGGTCTCGCCCCCTACACTCGCCCTCTCATGGCCCTGACCGAGGAGCGACAAGAGCAGTCGCAGTCGAGCCTGCGCCGACCGACTGCATCACAGGTCCTGGAAGGGTTGGGTGTCCTCCTCGCTCTGGGAACTCTGGGGCTGGGAGTCCTGGGGACCATCCCGGAACATCCGGTGCACGAGGTGGGTCGCGAAGTGTTCGGCAACATCCCAGCCTCGATCCAGGTCGTCTTCTATTTGGGCGTCGCCGGCTTCGTCTGGCTCATGCTCCATCTCTTTGCCGTGCGTGCCCGCGGTTGGTCTCTGGGGAGAGACGAGACCCGGAGCGGTCGCTGGGGACAGCGGATCAGGGACCTCGATGCCGGGCTTCGCATGAAGACCTTGTTGCGTGACCCGCGGACGGGCGTCATCCATGCCGCCATGTATTACGGGTTCCTGGTTCTCTTCCTCGGAACGGTCATCCTCGAGATCGACCACATCCTTCCCGGCAACCTCAAGTTCCTGCACGGGATGGTCTACCAGGGGTACTCGGCCACGCTCGACCTCGCCTCGCTGGTCTTCCTCGCCGGTGTCGGCCTGTTCGCGATCAATCGATATGTGGTGAGACCGCGACGGATAAGGACCAAGACCAAGCCGGAGGATGTCCTGATTCTCGGCCTCCTCGCACTGATGGGTCTGACCGGAGTCCTGACCGAGGCCGCCCGCATCGCTCTCGTCGGTCGCCCCGATTTCGAGACCTGGTCATTCGTCGGCTACCCACTCTCCGGTCTGATCGAGCAGTCATCGGCCGGTGCCCTCCATCAGGCGCTCTGGATCGTCCATGTCGCCACCTTCGTCGTCTTCCTGGTCGTGGTCCCGGTCACCAAGCTTCGGCACATGTTCACCTCGCCGGCCAACATGTTCCTCTCCGCCCGTGCCCGCCCGAAGGGGGCGATGCGGGAGATGCCCAATCTGCTCGAGGCCGAGGACATCGACACCATCGGCGCCTCGGTGGTGGGCGACCTCACCTGGAAGCAGATCTTCGACACCGATGCCTGCACCATCTGCGGGCGATGCACCTCGGTGTGCCCGGCAAACATCACCGGCAAGCCCCTCGACCCCAGGGAAATGGTCCTCAAGACCGGGGAGGTGGCCGCCTCCGTGGCCGGAGTCTCCGGCCCGGTGTCGACGCTGGCAATGCTCGACGGCGAGGGACATCTCTTCGACCGGGTCCGACCCGACGAGGTGTTCGCATGCGTGGCCTGTCGCGCCTGTGACGAGATCTGCCCGGTGAACATCGAGATCCTCGACCGCATCCTCGACATGCGTCGCTATCTCACCCTCATGGAATCCGAGTTCCCCACCGAGTTGGGCCGGGCCTTCGTGTCCATGGAGAACCAGGCCAATCCCTGGGGGCTCAGCCGCGAGGCGAGGGCGGATTGGACCAAGGAGCTCGACTTCGAGGTCCCTGTGTTCGGAGAGAACGGCAAGACCAAGGCCGACTATCTGTGGTTCATCGGCTGCGCCGGGTCCTATGACGACCGGAACACGGCGGTGTCGGTGGCCCTGGCCCGGCTCCTCCACCGGGCGGGCATCGACTTCGCCATCCTCGGGGTCAGGGAGGCCTGTACCGGCGATCCGGCCCGTCGCGCCGGGAACGAGTTGATCTACCAGCAGATGGCATTGGAGAACATCGCCACCTTCGAGGAGGTGGGGGTGACCAGGGTGATCACCCAATGCGCCCACTGCTTCAACGCCATAGCCAACGAGTACCCCCAACTCGGCGGCAGCTACGAGGTGGTCCACCACAGCCAGCTGTTGGCCGAGCTCCTCACCGAGGGCCGCCTCGAGGCACCCGTCAGAGAGGACGGGGTCACCAAACGCATCGCCTTTCACGATCCCTGCTACCTGGGGCGCCACAACGACATCTACCTCGCACCGAGAGAGGTGATCGGGTCCTCGGAGTCCGTCGAGGTCGTCGAAATGCCACGTCATGGCACTCGTGCCCTCTGTTGTGGCGCCGGCGGGGCCCGGTTCTGGATGGAGGAGCAGACCGGGAAGAAGATCAACATCGAGCGGGCCGAGGAGGCCCTCGCCACCGGTGCCGACGAGATCGCCATCGCCTGCCCCTTCTGCTTCGTGATGCTGGACGACGGGGTCAAGGAGTTGGGCCGGGAGGAGGTCCGGGTCCGTGACCTGGCCATGATCCTCGCCGATGGCATGAGCGATGTCCGGCCCGGAGACGAAGGACCCGGGAGCAGCTGATTCGGCGGTCGACGATCATCCTCGTGGCGACGGGTGTGCTCGTAGTCGCATGCACCGGGGACGGGGAGTCTCCCTCGGCGACCGCAGCCCCGGCCTCGACGACCTCGACGGCTCCCAGCACCACGATCACCATCGTCTCCGATGTGGCAGTGGAATCTTTTCGCAGCTGCCTCGGCGAGAATGGCATCGAGGTCGAGGAGGTCCCTCTGGACGCCAACGGCCATCCCCGGCTTGACCTGGTGATGGCCACCCTCGACTTCGGCGACCCGGCGACCGCAGAGGCGGTCTCGGTCTGCTCGGAGCATCTGGAGGCGGGGGCGCTCGATGTCGGCGACGACGATCAGCTCCGGCAGATAATCCTCGAGCAGCTTCACAGCTTCAGCCGGTGCATGGTCGACCTGGGCGTCGAGGACTTTCCCGATCCTCTGCCGGGCTTCGTCGGCGTCGGCTCGCCCTTTCCGGTGGCGGAGATCCCCTACGCAGATCCCGGGTTCGCCAATGCGGTGACGGTGTGCCGGGCCAGGCTCCTCGATGCCCTATCTGACGAAGGCCCGGCTGATTCTCCCTGACCCTGCCTACGATCAGGGTCTGGTGACCACGCATCCCACGCCCGTCATCGACCCCGACATCGGGGAGGATCTCGACATCGACCGACCGTGGCAGGTCGTCGTCTGGGACGACCCGGTGAACACGATGTCGTATGTGGTCTACGTGTTCCGCAAGCTGTTCGGCTACGACGAGAGCAAGGCGACCGAGCTCATGCTCCAGGTGCACCATGAAGGCCGGGCCATCGTCGCCGACGGCCCGAGGGAGAAGGCCGAGATCGATTGCTACCGGCTCCATGGACATGGGCTCTGGGCCACTATGGAGCAGTGATGCAGCAACGGTTCACTGCGGTGAGAGACGGAATCGACGTCGCGCTCACCGGCACCGAGAGGTCGTTTCTCTCCGATGTGCTCGCGGTTCTGGCCGGGCTGCCCCGCACCGGCGACGACCCGGCGTCGCAACGACTCCGGGTCCCGGTCTATCTCGACGACCCCGACTCGAACGACGAGTGGTGGCGGCTCATGGGAGAGGAGTTGACGGCGGCGCGGCACGCCGATCGCCATGTCTTCCAACGGGCTCTTGCCGACGACCCCTGCCATCTCACCGGTGAGGAGGCCAATGCCTTTCTCCGGGTGCTCAACGAGGGCCGGCTGGCACTCGGGGCCCGGTTCGGGCTCGAAGTCGCAGAAGACCACGACAGGCTGCCGGACGAGCAGCGAGACATCATGGATTATCTGGGCTGGCTCCTCGAGGACCTGACCTCGGAGCTGAGCCGCTCCCTCTGACCCGAGCCCCCGGGGGGACGCCATCTCGCGCTACTGAGTAGGTTGAGGTGCGTCGGCGATACACCGTCAAACCATGTGGTGGTATCCCCCGGAGAAGCGAGAGGTGACCGTGCTTGCAGACCCGATAGCCGAGCTGAGGAGCCCTTCCGGGTCGCTCATCTCGGTCTATGTGAGTCGCCCCAGCCCGGGAGGAATGGGCGCACTGCTTGCCGATCTCTTGCGACCGGTGCGTGAAGCCGCCGGCACCAAGGAGAGAACGGTGCAGAAGTCGGTGCGGGCCGACGCCGAGCGGATCCATGCCCAGGCCGAGAGCCTCGAAGCGGACAGTGCGCCGGCCTATGCGTTCTTCGCCTCCGACCTCGACAGGATCTTCACGGTCGAGTCACTTGCGCATCCGGTTCCCAATGTCTCGTTCCTGGGCCCCCGGCCATACCTCAGGCCGCTGCGAGCCGCCCCGAGGGCCTTCCGGGTAGGGATGCTGGTCGCCGACAGATCGCAGGCGAGGGTGTTCGTCGCCTCCGGTGATCTCGTGGACGAGGTGAGCGCACCGTTGCTCGCCGACATCGGGAAGTCCAACTTCGGAGGCTTCTCCGGTTACGAGGAGCACACCGTCAGGAGCAGAGCCGACGAGGTGTCGACACGAATGTGGCGGGACGCAGCAGCGATTCTGCTCGAGAAGCATCAGCACTCCCCATTCGATTACCTCGCGATCGGAGGCCACGGAGAGACGATCGAGGAGATCGGTCGCAACCTGCATCCCTACCTCGAACGTCTGCAACGGGTCACATTCCAGGCCGGCCCGCAGACCCTGTCCCTGCACTCGGTCCGGGTCGAGTTGGCCGATCGGGCCAAGGAAGTGAGAGGAAATCGGGAGTCCGCTCTCGCCGGGCAGCTCTGCGACGCGGCGTGGGGCGACGGTCTGGCGGTGTTGGGCCTCAGCCCGGTGCTGTCGGCCTGCAATGCCCAGGCGGTCGACACCCTGGTGGTAGCCGGCGAGTTCAGGCGACCCGGGTCGATCTGCAACTCGTGTGGCTTCTTGATCCGCTCGGGCGATCGGTGCCCGATCTGCAGTTCGGTGATGTTCGAGGTGGAGGACATCGTGGCTGCGGCCATGGAGGCGACGGTCGACGCCGGGGGTCGCACCCAGCAGATTCTCGTGTCGTCCCCTCTCGACACGCACGGGGTCGGAGCGCTGACTCGATTTCCCTGCAGCTCGGAGATCATGACTGCCTGATCGGTACCCTTGCGTCGATGAGAGAGACACTGGCTCGACGCAGGAGCTGGCTCGACCAGGGGAAGAAGGTGGCCAAGGCCACCGTCGTCAAGGCGTACGGCTCGGCGCCGCGGGGACCGGGGTCGCTGATGCTCGTCAACTCCGACGGCGAGATGGAGGGGTCGGTATCGGGAGGATGCGTCGAGAACGACGTGGTGGTGAGGGCACTTTCCGTTCTCGAACGTGGTGAACCGGAACTGGTCACCTACGGCATTGCCGATGACGACGCTTTCGCCGTCGGCCTCGCCTGTGGAGGGACGATCCAGGTGTACATCGAGCCGTGGTGACATCGCCGGTTCTCGACGCCACCCAAGTTCTGGTTGACGAGGATGCGCTTGGCGGGGTGATCACGGTGATCGCCGGTCCCCACAGCGGAGCCAAGGCCGTCGTCGACGCTGGGGGTGAGGTGCTTGCCGGAGCCATTCCCGGGAGCCTGGCGGAGAAGGTGCGGTCCGACGCGATGACCCTCATGGCGCGCGAGAGGTCTGCCACTCTCGCCTACGGGGACGACGAGGTCTTCTTCGAAATCCTGGTCCCCCGGCCCCGCCTCTTCGTCTTTGGAGCGGTCCACATCGCCCAGGAGCTGGTGGAGCACGCCACCCTTCTCGGGTTCCATACCGTGGTCGCCGACCCTCGACCCGCGTTCGTCACAGCCGAGCGGTTCCCCGCGGCCGACGAGCTCAGGGTTGGCTGGCCCGACGCAGTCGTGGACGCGTCCTCTTTCGATGCGAGCACCTTTGTCGTGGTGCTCACCCATGACCGGCGCTTCGAGGATCCATTGTGGCCAATCGTGCTTCCAACCGAGGTTCGCTACATCGGCGCGATGGGATCGGCCAAGACCACCGCCGCACGCCGGGAGCGCCTCCTCGCCTCGGGTTTCAGCGCGGCTCGAGTGGATCGCATCCACGGGCCGATCGGTCTCGACATCGGATCCAGATCCGCCGGCGAGATGGCGGTGGCCATCTTGGGCGAGATGATCTCGGTTCGCTATCTCCACGATCTTGAGCCCGAGCTCGAAGGCCGACCGGTCCGCCTCTGATGTCGACTGCCGCCGTCGTTCTCGCCGCGGGGGAGTCCCGGCGCCTGGGTCGGCCCAAACAGCTCGAGCCATGGGGAGGCACCAACCTCCTGTCCCACGTCGTCGCCCGAACCCGTCAATTCCCGGTGGACGAGGTGTGGGTGGTGCTCGGCCACGACTACGAACGGATCCTCGACGCCATCGACTTCGGGGACGTGGGGATCATCGAGAACCCGGAATGGGCCGAGGGGATCGCATCTTCGATCCGGGTTGGGCTCGACGCGCTCACCCGCCTCTCCCGCTGCGACAAGGCATTGATTGTCATGGGCGATCAGCCGTCGGTGGCAGTCGAAGTGGTCGAGGAGTTGATGGAATCGCATGCTCGCTCCGACCAGCCGGTCAGCGTCCCCAAGTACAGGTACAGCTGGGGGAACCCGGTCCTGGTCGATCGGTCGCTCTGGCCCCGGCTCATGTCGCTGGAGGGCGACGAGGGGGCTCAGCGACTGTGGCAGGCGCACCCCGAATGGGTCAACGAGGTTTGGTTCTCCGACTTGGCGCCGCGGGACGTGGACACCGAGACCGACGTCGTCGAATTACGACCCAAACACCCCGGATCGAGCTGAGTCTTTCGGTCTAGAGTCGAACCTTCTGATTTCTGGCATGGCAGAGAAGGAGACATGGCTCGGATCGATCAGGTGGCAGGCATCGGCCACAAGGAAGCCACCAAGCTGCGGAAGGCCGGAGTACGAACGAGCAAGGGACTGATCGATGCGGCCGGCGACCGGAAGGGTCGCAACGAGCTGGCTGCCGCGACCGGTCTCGATCCAAGGCACATCCAACAATGGGTCAATCACTCTGATCTCCTCCGGCTGAAAGGTGTCGGCGCGGAGTACGCCGAGCTCCTCGTCGCCGCGGGGGTGGACACTCTGCGTGACCTGAGACGTCGCAACCCGACCGCGCTGCTGGCCAAGATCATCGGGTTCAACGGGAATGCCCGGGTGGTGCGCCGTCTCCCCACCGAGGCGATGGTCGAGGTCTGGATCGAAGCCGCCAAGGAGCTCGACCCGAGTTGAGGAAAGGGCCCGTCGGGCCCTTTCCAGTACCAGGTACCAGGTACCAGTACCGAGTACCGAGTACCGAGTACCAGGAAGGGCCCCCTGCGGGGCCCCTTCCTTCAGGATGCCTTCGCCGGGCTGGCCTTCGCCGTGGCTGACTTCGAGGTCTTGGCGGCAGAGGCCTTGGTGGCGCTGGTCTTGGCCGCGGGCTTGCCTGCGGCCGGCTTCTTGGCCGGAGCCTTGGTGGCAGGTTTCGCCGGCGCCTCGGCGGGTGCGGGCTCGACCTTCTCTGCCACCTTCTCGGGCCGGAAGGAGGTCCGCCAGGTGGCCAACATGTCTTCGAGCTGGTCACGCAACTTGCTGACCTGCTCCTTGGCCTGATCGAGGTCGACCTTGGCCGTGATCTCGTCGACGACCTTGCCGTCCGAGACTCGGCTCACGATCTTCTCGCCCTCTTCCGCCCACTTGTCGATCGTCTTCTCGGCGACCTGTGTGTAGCCGGTGGCTTCCTCGCTCAACTTGGAGCGAAGGTCGCCCACCTTGTCTCCGACCTTGCGGGCCGCCACCACGGGCGCCCCGACGGCGGCATAGAGGATGTTCTTCGTTTTCATCGTCACTCCTGTTCGGTGTGGTCGTCGCGTGACCCGTTCGATTGGATCAGCGCGTGGTACATGTCGAGCAGCACCTTCTTCTCACTCGGGCTGAGCAGCCCGTCGGCATCGATTGCCTCGAAGATCGTTGGCGAGTGGAGCGGCCCGTCGATGAGACCGGCCCTCGAGTAAAGGGTGTTCGCCGAGATCTCGAGTGCACGCGACAACCGGCTGAGGATCTCGGCCGAGGGTCGGCGGATCCCACGCTCTATCTGCGATAGATAGGGGTTGGATATCCCGGCCCGCTCGGCCAGTCGGCGCAGCGAGAGATTGGCTCTCTCCCTGTGCTGGCGGATGAAATCCCCGAGATCGGTGTGCTTGCTCTCGTTCACTTACTGCAAGCTTACAGCTAGCTGCTTGCTACAGCAAGCGTCCCTCGTCAGACGAAGGCGGCACCCACCGCGTTGCCGATGAGCCAGGCGATCACCCCGCCTATGCCGGCGATAACCATGTTCTCCAAGCCGGAGGTCAGCCAGCTGTTCTTGGCGACACGGGCCTTGATCACTCCCACCACGAACAGCCCGCCCAGGGCGAGCACGGTGGCCCAGGCCAGAGCCACGTTCACCGAGGCGAAGACGACGAAGGGGATGATGGAGGGGAGCGACCCGACCAGGAAGAGCAACCCTGAAGCGAACATGGCCCGGTACGGCGATCGTCTCTCCGACTCGACGAAGCCGAACTCGAGCGCCTTCATCGCGTTGAGGATGGCGTCGTCGGAGCGGTCGAATGCGGCGACCACCATGCCGACGTCTTCCTCGAGGAGACCCATGTCACCGAACATCTCTCGGAGCTGGTCGAGCTCCTGCTGACGATGGTCCCTGATATGGACCCGCTCCAGCCTCAGCTCGGCTTCCAGCACCTGGTCCTGTGACTTGGTGGCCAGGTACTCCCCGGCGGCCATGGATATCGCGCCGGCCAGGGCACCGGCCAAAGCGGTGAGCAGCACCGGCCCGGAGTCGAGCCCGCCGCCCACCACCCCAACCACGAGGAGGAAGATGGAGACCAGGCCGTCGTTGACACCGAGGATGATGTCGCGCCAGTACTGCCGGGTTTCTCCGATGTGGGGCTCGTAGAGGGTCGGGTCCCGTCGCGCTTCTCTATTCGTCGCCACGGCGTGGATCGTAGCCAGCCAGCCTCTCCTGCAGCCCTTCGCTCAGAGATCCTCGGCCAAACCGAGCATGGCGGCCACCCCGGCCTTGATGCCGAAGCCGATCGATCCCTCGTCGAGCACGAACCCGGGCGAGTGGAGATCGTGCCCTCTCCCCGATGAACCGAGGCGGAGGAGGCCGCCCGGGGTCACCGCAAGGTAGTTGGCGAAGTCCTCGCCCCCCATCGATGGCTCGGTCGGGACCACGACATCGGATCCCATTGAATGGGCTATGCCGGCGGTGGCCGCCTGGATCACGGCGTGGTCGTTGACGACCGGAGGGATCGCCTGGACGTAGTCGAGGGTGTACGCCGCGCCAGACCACGCGGTGAGGCCGGCGATGGCCGTGTCCATGACACCGGGCAGAACCTCCCAGAGTGCTCGATCGAGGGTGCGGGCTGTTCCCTGTAACTCGACCCGGGTCGGGATCACGTTCGAGGAGCGTCCGCCCTGGATCGAGCCGAAGGCAACGGTCAGCGTGCTCCTGGCGTCCACCGTCCGTCGCAGGATGCCGGGAAGCTCGTGAACAAGCCGAGCCGCGTCGGCGATGAGGTCCACCGTCTGGTGTGGGCGGGCGGTGTGCCCGCCGGGCCCTTCGAGCACGATGGTGAACCTGTCGGCGCTCGCAGTGATGGGACCGACGCGACTTCCCACCCTGCCCGTATCCAAGGTTGGGTCGACGTGAAAGGCGAGGATGCCCTTCAGACCGTCGACGAGACCCTCTTCGACGAATTTCGAGGCACCGCCCGGGAAGGTCTCCTCGGCCGGTTGGAACAGCACCCGGACCCCTGCCGGGACCCGAGCCCGATTCAGGGCCAGGACCACCCCGAAGGCGATGGCAGCGTGGGCGTCATGCCCGCAGGCGTGCATCCAACCTGGGTTCTCCGACCGGGGAGCGTTCGCTTCGGGCTCGACGATGGGCAGAGCATCGAGGTCGGCGCGAAACGCGATCTTCGGGTCGGGCCCGACGTCGAGCCAGAGCCCGGTGGAGGGTCGTCTGTCGTGATAGGCAATCCCGCTCTCGTCGAAAGCGGCCGCGATCAGAGCTGTCGTCTCGTGCTCTTCGTTGGCCGGCTCCGGGTGTCGGTGGAGCACCCGGCGCAACTCGATCGCCTGGGGGACGATGTCTTCCACCAACCCGTCGAGTACCTCCGGGCTGATCATGACCGCAGGCTAACCTGCCCGGTCATTCGTAGAAGCGGGACTCGAAGACGCGTCGTGCCCGTCTGGTGACCCGCCGGTACTCCTCCCGGAGCTCGGAGGAGCGATCGAAGCCGAGTGAGGCGGCGAGGCTGCGCAGCTGGTCGGGGTCGGTGGGCAGGGAGTCCACCGCCCGCCCCACCTGGAGATGGAGCCGGAGCCGGGTCCTCGTGCAAAACAAGTATGACTCGGCGAGGGAGTGCAACTCGTCGGCGTCGATCAGACCGTGCCCGGCGAGCAGCTCCAGCGCATCGAGCGTGCCCGGGACCCGGAGAGCGGGATTTGCAGCCCCATGCCTCAGCTGGAGCAGCTGGGCCAGGAACTCGATGTCGCTGAGGCTGCCCCGGCCCAGCTTGAGGTGATAGTCGGGGTCCTCTCCCGACGGTATGCGCTCGTTCTCGACCCGGGCTTTGATCTCTCGAATCGAGCGGAAGAATTCGGTGGGGAGACTCTCCCGCCACAGGTATTCGCCCACCATCTCAGCCCAATCGGCGCCGAGGGTGGGGTCGCCCACCGCGATCCGAGCCTTGACCAGGGCCAGCATCTCCCAGGGCTCCGCCCACTCGATGTAGTAGCGGCGGTAGCTCTCGATGGACCTGGCCAGGGGGCCCTTTCGCCCCTCCGGCCTCAGATCGGCGTCGAGCGAGTAGGCCTCGCCATGCCGGCTTGGCTCTGACAGCACCCGGGCCAGACCGGCGGCGATGCGAAAAGAATCGTCACGACGTGACTCGTCGTCGAAGACGTACATGAGATCGAGATCGGATCCATAGGACAGGTCCCCACCCCCCCATTTGCCCATGGCGATGACACAGAACCGGGGAGCTTCGCCTTCGGTGACGACATGCATCGCGCCGGCCATGGCTGCGTCGGCGCTGTCGGTCAGGGCGCGAAGTGTGGCCGCCGTGTCGGCTTGCCCCAGGATGTCCCGGGCCGCGATCCGCAGCTTTCGCCTCCTGGTCATGCGGCGGATGGTCCCGATCTTTGCATCAGGGTCGGGTCGGGAGTCGAGGAGCCCGATGAGGCGCGCCGTCTCCTCTTCCCGGTCCCGGATCTGGCCCAGGAGCCTTTCGTGGGCCAGTCGGGGCACGAACTCGGGTATGCGGTCGATCAGATCTCCGAGGAGACGGCTGGTCCCGAGCAGACGACACAACCTCTCGCCGGCCAGAGGGTTGACCTGGAGGAGTCTGACCAGGGCGGCGTGGTCCGGTGTGTTGGCCAGGACCACCCTGAGTTGGGAGAGGCCCAGATCAGGGTCGGGTGAGAGCGACAACCAGTCCAGCATCAGGGGAAGCACCTGGTCCATGGCCTGCGATCGCCGGCTCAGGCCCGAGGTCAGCTCGGCCAGGGCGCGTTGCGCCGCCCGCACCTCCCTGAAGCCGAGGGCCTCGAGGCGAAGCCCTGCCTGCTCGACGCCCAGCCTGGCACTCGGGGAGCCGACGAGGGCGTCGAGGATGGGTCGGAAGTAGAGACGCTCGTGGACATCGCGCACGATCGAGCGAACCTCGCCCAGTCTGCGTTCCAGCTCACGAGCAGGATCGGGCCCCAGGCCGAGCGCCCGCCCCAGCTGTGCCCGCCGCTCGGCGTCGTCGGGAAGCTCGTGGGTCTGGCGGAGGTCCCAGAGCTGGATGCGATGCTCGAGATCCCTGAGGAACCCGTAGGCGTCGCTGAGCAGCGCCCGGTCGTCGTCGCCCACGAAGCCGTGGTCGGTGAGCGCCTGCAGGGCGTCGAGTGTTCCCAGGCTGCGCAACCCGGGGTCGAGTCTGCCGTGGACCAGTTGCAGCAGCTGCACCGAGAACTCGACGTCGCGGATCCCACCCCGGGATCTCTTGATGTCCGACGGGCCGGCACCCGACTCCGCCTGCTCCTTGAGCCGGCGAATGCTGCGCAGGGCCTCCACGTCGAGCCCTTCTTCCCATATGACATGGTCGACCATTGCGGCGAAGCGCTCCCCGAGCGCGGCATCGCCGGCGACAGGGCGCGACTTGAGCAGGGCCTGCAGCTCCCAGGCCTCCCCCCACCTGGAGTAGTACCTGGCGTAGGAGTCGAGACTGCGGGTGAGCGGCCCGATCGAGCCCTCGGGTCTGAGATCGGCGTCCACCTGAAGCCCGAGCCCGTCGACATTGGGGGCAGACAGGGCGGTCTTCACCATCGTGGCCAGGGCCATGGCCGCCGACCGTGAGCGCGTGTCGTCCCCGTCGTGGTTGTCGTGCACGAACATCAGGTCGATGTCCGACGAGTAGTTGAGCTCCCTGGCGCCCCACTTCCCCATGGCGATCACCGAGAAGGGTAGTTCGGAGACGATGGGGTGCCTCTCCTCCAGCTGTGCCCGCGACCTGGCCAGGACCCCGGCGACCACGTCGTCGACTGCGTCGGAGAACAGGGCCGTGGCCGTGGTCATGTCGATCGCCCCCGAAAGGTCGTCGGCCGCGATGGTGGCGAGAGCGGCTCGCACCTGGAGGACGACGGAATCGTCGGGCGCCACGCCGACGAGGAGCCCAGGATGCCGGGCAACCGCCTGGCTGAGGGCTCGTGAGGCTCCGGCCAAGGTGCAGGCCCGGTCGAGGGCAGGCCGGGTCAGCACGAGGTCGGGGTCTGCCTCCAGAATCGGAATGAGCCGGCCCAGGGCCCCCCCGGGATCCGGGCCCTTCGCCACCAGATCGAGGATGAGCCCCCTGAGCGCGTCGTCCTCGACCAGCCGTGACAGCTTCGCACCCTCCTCGGATGGCGCCGTGCTCGCCGGTTTGCGCTCGGTCACGAACGACAGGGTATGTCGGGGCGTATCGTGGCGGTATGCCACTTCGTGTCGCCGGAGCGCAGCTGAACCTCTGTGTCGGGGACTTCGCCGGCAACGAGGAGCGCATCATGGGGGCCATGGCCTGGGCGGAGCGGGAGCAGGCAGATGTGCTGTTGTTGCCCGAGTTGGCCATCAACGGCTACCCCCCCGAAGACCTGGTCCTGCGCTCCGACTTCGTGAGCGCAGGCGTCGACGTCCTGGAGCGGCTTGCGGCCCGGTCCCGGTCGACGGTTGTGGTCGTCGGTTTCGTCGATCACTCCCGGGGGCCCTCACGGGGCGCCGTCGACGCCGAGGATCGCAGGGTGGCCAACGCCGCGGCCGTGCTCCACGATGGCGCGGTGGTCGGGGTCTACCACAAGGTCCTCCTCCCCAACTACGGGGTGTTCGACGAGGACCGGTACTTCGCAGTTGGCCAGGAACCGGCTCGGGTGTGGCAGGTGGCCGGGGTCCGGGTCGGGGTGTCGATCTGCGAGGACATCTGGCTTCCCGACGGCCCTCCCCGGGATCAGGCGGCTGCGGGAGCACAGGTCCTGCTCAACATCAACGCCTCGCCGTTCCACAAGGGGAAGGCGAGGGAGCGGGAGGCGATGATCGCCGAGCGGGCCCGGGCTTCGAGTGCCGCCGTCGTCTACCTCAACCTGGTCGGTGGACAGGACGAGTTGGTCTTCGACGGGTGCTCGCTGGCGGTAGCACCCGACGGGACCATCGTCCACCGCTCACCGCAATTCGAGGAGGACCTCTTCGTCGTGGAGGTTCCCCTGCCCGGCGAGCCGGTGGTGGCCGGCACGATGACCGAGCATCTGGAGCCGGTGGAAGAGGTGTATCGGGCGCTCGAGACCGGGTTGGGCGATTATGTCAGGAAGAACGGCTTCGAGCGGGTGGTCATCGGTCTCTCCGGTGGGGTCGACTCGGCCCTGACCGCGGCCATCGCTGCCGACGCCCTGGGGCCGGACTCGGTTTGGGGGGTGGCCATGCCGACCAGGTTCTCGTCCCGACACTCCGTCGATGACGCCCGACAGCTGGCGAACAACCTCGGGATCGAATTCGATGTCCTTCCCGTCGACGAGGTCTACGAGTCCTTTCTCGAGGCCCTCTCCCCGGTGTTCGCCGACACTGGTTTCGGGACGGCAGAGGAGAACATCCAGGCTCGCACCCGGGGAGCGATGCTGATGGCGATATCGAACAAACACGGCCCGATGGTGGTCGCGACCGGGAACAAATCGGAGATGGCAGCGGGATACGCCACACTTTATGGGGACATGGTCGGCGGTTATGCCGTGCTCAAGGACGTGTTCAAGACCCTGGTCTACGAGCTGTCACGGTGGCGCAACAAGAACGGCGACGTAATCCCCCAGAACACGATCGACAAGCCGCCCTCGGCGGAGCTGCGGCCGGACCAGAAGGATTCGGACAGTCTGCCCCCGTACGACCTGCTCGACGGGATCCTCCAGCTGTACATCGAAGCCGATCTGGGTGTGGCCCAGATCGTGGAGCGTGGCTTCGACCCGGCGTTGGTCAGCCGGGTGGCAGACATGATCGACCGTAACGAGTACAAGCGCCGTCAGTCGGCGCCCGGGGTCAAGATCACCGTGAAGGCGTTCGGCAAGGATCGGCGGCTCCCGATCACCAACAAGCACAAGGCGCCTTCGCCATGACCACCAGGGTGCTCATAAACGGTGTCGAATCCGGTGGGACCATCCCTGTGACCGACTCGTCGGTATTGCGTGGCGACGGCTGCTTCGAAGTGCTCCGGGCCTATTCGGGTCGGCCTTTCGCTCTCGACGAGCATCTCGACCGTCTCGCTCGCAGCGCCAAAACGCTCGACATCGCCTTGCCCGGGAGGCACGAGTTGGGCCAATGGATCACCAAGGCGGCCGCTTGGGGCGGGGATTGTGCGGTGAGGGTTGTGCTGACCAGGGGCTCGGCGGTCCCTGGTGACGCAGCCGAGCCGGTGGTGATTGTGTTCGCCCATCCCCCGGGCAAGGGGGAGGGGCCGGCCACGCTCCTACCCGTCGCCGCCCCATGGCACGCCGCCGGCCTCGATTGGGAGCTGGCCGGGGCCAAAGTCCTGTCCTATGCCCCCAACATGGCGGCGACCCGTCGAGCGGTCGACGAGGGCTTCGGCGATGCTCTGCTCACCACCACCGACGGGGTCATCCTCGAAGGCCCGACTTTTTCCGTTGCGTGGGTTGTCGGGGGCGTGGTGGAGACGCCGACTCTCGAGCTGGGCATCCTCGACTCGATCACCCGGCGGATACTGCTCGACCTGGTGTCGGAGCTGGGCTTGGACCTGGTCGAATCGACCTGGAGCCTCGACCGCCTCGACGATGCCGACGAGGTGATGGCCCTCTCCACGATCCGGGAGATCCAGCCCGTCTCGGCGGTCGGGCATCGCCTCTATCGCGAAGGCCCGATTACAGCAGACCTGGCCAGGCTCTTCTATCAGAGAGTCGAGCGCTAGAGCGGCGAGCAGGGCTCCGGGTTGTCCCCCCTGATCCACGAGACCAGATTGGTCACGGTTTCTCCCCTGGTGAGCAGTCGGCGGTCGTCCAGAGGCGGGTTGCATGCCTCGATGGCTCCGATGGCCCGCAGTCGCGCCTCTGACTCTTCTGCCGACAGCAGCTGCACCTGAGGTATCCCTTCGGTCTGGACGGAAGAGGGGCGAAGGGTGGCGACGAGCGCGTCGATGCGAACCCACACGGCGATACGGGCGATCTCGGTCTCGGGGAGCCCGAACTGGAGGCATTGGCCACCCGGGTCGCATCCGAGCGCCTCCGCCTGGGACATCGGGTCGACGGCTTCCAGCGGCCCGGGCAGGGGCTGGCTGTGGGGTGCGACCGGAGGCGGCGCCTTTCCGGCCACATGGGCGGCCAGGGCACCGGCGAACTCCGGGGCGGCCACCAGCTCGGGGCAGAAGTTGACCATCGACTCGTCACATGAGAGGAGGAGGCCCTCGGTGAGCAGGGTCCCTGCCATCCCCTGTGCAGGGTGGGCATCGTCATCGGCGTATGGCCAGGTCGGTTGGGGATCGAGCAAGAACGCTGCACCCAGGGCAGCCTCGAGGCTCGGGCGCGGGTCTACTGCGAGCCCTTCGGGGTTGCGCAGCTCGAAGTGGAGATGATCGACCGTGTCTTCGGCATTCCCCGAGTCACCGACCCATCCGATGACTTCGCCCCGCCTCACCTCCGATCCTTCGGCGATGTCCGGCCTGACTCCGTACCCGAGCCCGTCGTCCGTCCCGAACCGGTCGTTGTTGAGATGGATGTAGTAGGACTGCCAACCGTCGGTGTGCGCGACGATCGCCCAGCAACAGTTCTCCGTGCCCACGTCCTGGGCTACTTTGACCACGACTCCGTCGGCGACGGCCACAACCGGAGTGAGCTTGGGAGCGGATATGTCGTTGCCCTGGTGCTTTCGGGCCCCGCCGTCACGATCGGCCCCGAATGGTGAGCCGATCTGACCCGATCCGGCCAGGGGCCAGGCCATGTCGTAGACGAAAGGCAGACAGGGGGGAGGGGGCGGGACGGTGCTCGTCTCGGGAATCGTGGTCGTGGTCTCGGGGAGCGTCGTGGTCTCGGGGAGCGTCGTGGTCGTGGCCTCAGAGGGGATGGTGGTGCTGTCGGGTGCCGAGGTCGTCGTCGACTCGGCCGGCACCGTGGTCGTGGTCGTCGTCACGACCGTCGTCGTGGTGGCAGGTTCGGTGGTGGTGGTGGTCTCCGGGGGAAGTGTGGTGGGGGGGAAGAGCACGTCCATGGTCACCGGAGGGCAAATCTCAGGCTCTTCGGCCCGCAGGGGAGATGTGGTGACCCACTGCAGGCCCGCGATGAGGATGGCCAAGGCTACGAGTGCTGCGGCGGCGCGAGTGCCGGACATGGGGCACGACCTTACAGAGCGGGGCGGTGTTTGGAACCGAGAGCAGGCAGGGTACGTTTGTAGGCCATGATGTCTTCGAATGTGCTGCGTTTCGCCCTGCTCGGGCTGCTGCTGTTCGCAGCGGCGGCATGCGATGGGGATGAGACCACCGATCTCACCACGACCTCTTCACTGATCGCCGGCACCACAACGGACGCCGGATCCGACGGGACCACCACCTCGGTCGCCTCCGGCGACGATGGCACGACGACGACCACGCTGCGTGGTGAGAGAGTGAGCGGCCACGAGGTCGTGGGCCGGGAGTCGGACCCGGCCGGCGAGACCGTGTACGTCGTCGTCCCCCCCGGTGCCTACACCGATGTCGACCTGGAGAATTTCGTGGTCGGTCTGGTCGAAGACGGCACTATCACCTTCGCCGCGGAGGTGTTCGACGATCCGGGGGCGGTCGACGCCTACCGCAAGGCGGAGGCGGAGCGAACCGAGGGTGAGGTGCAGCTCATCGAGGACCATCACTTCGCCAGTGTGCAGAACGGCACCACGGTCGTCTTCCGCGGCCCCTTTGCCGGCTCCGGCGAGTTCGTGATCGGGAGCTGACGCTCTCTACTCGGCGCGGGACCGATCGTTTAGAGAAGGGCCGCAGCCACCAGGAGAAAGCCTCCGAAGCCGACGACGTCGCTGATGAGGGTGAGCAGGATCGACGAGGCGAGGGCCGGGTCGAGACCGAGGCGTCGCAGGACCAGGGGGATCGCCGCCCCGGAGAGGGTGGCGATCACCAGATTGGCCAGGCAGGCGGAGCCGATGACAAGCCCCATGCTCAGGGGCTCCGAGCTGCTGTGGAACACCCCGGCGTCGATGAGGAGATAGGTGAGGGCGGCGGAGGCCAGGGCGAGCAAGATCCCGTTGAGCAGGCCCACCCCCGTTTGACGAAGGAGGATGGCGGTGACCCGGGCCCGGGGCACGTCGTCGGAGGCGAGGGAGCGGATCATCACCGCCAGGCTCTGGTTACCACCGTTCCCGCCGAGAGCGGCCACGATCGGCATCAGGGCGGCCAACACCGGCTCGGAGGAGATGACCCCGGTTTGTTGTTCGATGACCCAGGCGACGAACAAGGCCAGCACCAGGTTGAGCAGTAGCCACGGCGCCCGGGATCGGAACGACACGGTCACGTCGGTGTAGACCGTCTCCTCGACACCGGCGCCGACCGCGGCGGCGAAGTCCTCGGTCGCCTCGTCCTGAATCGCCTCCAGGACAGCATCGGTGGTGACCACCCCGAGCAGATGCCCGTCGTCGTCCACGACCGGGATCCCGAACAGCCGGTACCTCTGGCTCAGCTCGGCCACCTCCTCCCTGTCGGTGAGGGCGCGCACCGAGACCGGGTCGGGCACCATCACCTCCTCGAGGCTGGCTCCGGGTCGGGCGAAGACGAGGTTGCGGAAGTAGATGACTCCTCTCAGCCTGCCGTGGTCGTCGACCACGTACACGTAGGAGAGGTCTTCGAACTCCTCGTGGAGCTGGCGAATTCGCTCGATCGCCTCGCCCGCAGTCAGCCCGATGGGAAGGGCGGCGATCTCGGTGGTCATCAACCCGCCTGCGGTGTCGTGTGGGTACTCGAGGAGCCGCCTTATCTCCTGCTCCGCGGCGTCGTCGAGAAGGGCGAGGACACTCTCTGACACCTCGTCGTCGAGCTCGAACAACAGGTCGGCGGCTGCTTCACCGGTCATCTCGCCGACCGCGGCGGAGAGATCCCCGATCGGGACTTCCTCCACCAACTCGGCTGCGAGCTCGGGTGCGATCTGCTCCAGGATGTCGGCCACGTCCTCAGGCCCGAGCTCGGCGAGCAGGCCGGCCGCGTCTTCCTCGGTGAGCTGCTCGAGGACGTCGGCGGCATCCCCGGGAGCGGCCCCGGCCAGGGCTTCCCACTCCTCGGAGTGGGTCTCCAGGTAGTCGGCGACCTCCTCGTGGTCGCGGCGGGCCGCGGCAAGGAGATCTCTCGCGAGTTGACGGGGTCGTCTGAGTCGGAATCTCACCGGCAGCCCTCGGATGGCAAACCGGCGTCAGGCTAACCAGCGGCCGACCACCTGGTCAGCGCATCTGCCGATGCTCAGCCCTCGTAGGGACGGACCGACTTCACCGACAGGGTGAATGTGCCTGCGGGCGCTTGATAGGAGACCTCGTCGCCGATCGAGGCGCCGAGGAGCGCGCCGCCCAGCGGGCTGGTGGGAGAGGCGAGGAGCATTCCCGAGATCTTGTTCTCCTGAGGAGCGACGAAGTACTCGAGCTCGTCCCCGTCGGAGTCGACCACGGTGACTACGCACCCGACCTCCACTCGGCCGGTATCGGAGACCTCCCGCACCTCCGAGGTATTGAGGAGGTGCTCGAGCTTGCGAATCCTGGCCTCCATGAGGCCCTGGTCGTTCTTGGCGGCGTCGTAGTCGGCGTTCTCGCGCAGGTCGCCATGGGAACGAGCCTCGGCGATTCGCTCTTCGATCTCACGCCGTCCCTCGGTCTTGAGCGTCTCCAGCTCATCCCGCATCTTCTCGAGTGCGGCCGGGGTCAGAAAGGTCGGTTCCTCGCGCATGAGTCGGGAAAGGCTAATTGCGGGTGTTGTCTACCTGGTGCGACGACGCCCTACCCGGAAGGCAATGACCGGGTGGTGGCTATCTTTCGCGGGTGAGAGAGGCACATATGGTCGTGGGCTCCGCCGGGAGGGCCAACTTCTCGTGAAGGACGAGGAGCGTCTCCGGTCGATAAGCGAAGCCCTGTCAATCCCCAGGGTGGAGCGTCACATCTTCCTCTGCGCAGATCAGACCACACCACGGTGCGCCCCTCGGGAGCAGACCCAGGCCTTGTGGAGTCATCTCAAACGCAGGCTGAAGGAGCTCGACCTCACCTCCGCCCCACCCCCATGGCAAGGCAAGCCGGAGGTCGAGGCCACGTCTGCCGAGCCAGGTGACGGCTCGATCTTGCGCAGCAAGGTGGACTGTCTTCGCATCTGCGAGCAGGGAGCCATCTGCGTGGTCTATCCCGAGGGCACCTGGTACGCCAATCTCACCATGGAGTCGCTGGATCGGATCATCGACGAGCATCTCGTGGCCGGTCGGCGGGTCGAGGACCTGATGTTCGCCGAGACAGGGGAACAGAGGCGATGAGCCCGCGAAAGCTCCTCGTGGTGGGGCTGATCCTGTGGAGGGCCTTCGCCCCGACCATCAGCCCCCGATTCCGGCCACCCCAGGAGCACCCGTGGAGAAGCTCGGGGCGCACCGTTTTCGTCGGGGACCAGGAGTTCGTGGTCAGGGAGGCCGGCCCGGAGGGGGCACCGACCCTTCTCCTGATCCACGGTCTCGCCGGGTCTTCACTGGCCGAGTGGTATCGGGTCGGGCCGACACTGGCCGAGAAGTACCGGGTGATCATGGTCGACTACCGCAGTCACGGGCTCGCCCCACTGGCCCGTGACCGGTTCGAGGTCGACGATCTCGCCGACGACATGGCCGGCGTCCTCGACGCCATCGGGGTGGGCCGGTTGTCGGTGATCGGCTATTCGATGGGTGGCGCCATCGCTCAGGCCTTTGCCCACCGGCACCCGCGACGGGTCGATCGTCTCGCCCTGATCGCCACCTTCACCCATCACCCCCAACCACACCGCTTCCTACGTGCTGCCGGTGCTCTGCTCGCACGTGCCTGGGAGCGTCTCACCGGCCTGGGCACGCCCGAAGTCCGATCGTCCTACCTCCGCATCACCGGTGCTGTCGAGGAGCGCCACGCCCGCTGGCTGTGGGAGGAGACGCACCGCCGCGACGTCGACGCCGGCGCCCAGGCCACCCTTGCCCTGCTTCGTTTCGACTCCCGCCCATGGATCAGGCGAGTCGAGATCGAGACCCTGGTCGTCATTCCCACCCTGGACGTCCTGGTGCCTCCTGCCTGGCAATACCAGCTGGCCGCTTCCCTCCCCGACGCCACCATCGTCGAGTTGGTGGGGGTGCGTCATGAGGCGCCCTGGACCCATCCCGACCTGGTCGTCGACGCCATCTCATCGTTCATCGGCTGACCACTCGGCATGTCCGCGCCCCTCACCGACAGCCGTCTCTCCAACCTGGGGGCGAGCCGCATCCACGAGGGGTTCGAGGAGTACGTGGCGCGATTCAGGGCGATCAACCAGAGGGCGCCGCGCCGTTTCGAGGAACGGGACTGGCCCGGCATGCAGAGCGATGCGGTCGAGAGGCTCCGCCTCTACACGGTCATCGTGGATCGGGTCATGGGGTCGGTCTCGAACCTACTCGGGCGGCGGGCGGACGACCCCCTGGTCTGGGTGGCGGTGAAGGCCGTCTACTCCGGGCTCATCTCCGACCGTCAGGATTGGGAGCTGGCCGAGACCTTCTACAACTCGGTGACCCGCCGCGTCTTCGGCACGGTGGGCGTGGCCGAGCACATCGAATTCGTCGACTCGGACTTCGACATCCCGCCCAGCCCGTCCCACGACCCCGTCTACCGCACCTTCGATCGACGTGATTCCACCACCCTGCTCGTCGCCGACATCCTCAGCTCCTTCGGCCATTCGGTGCCATACGCTCGCCTCGAAGCCGACGCAGCAGCGGTGGCCGACCGCATCGATACCCGTCTCGACGAGCCGGGGGCCCTGGCCACGGTGGGCAAGGCCGAGATCGTGCGCTCCGTGTTCTACCGGGGGCAATCCGCCTACCTGGTCGGGCTGCTCTACGCGGGCTCGCACCGGATCCCGCTCATAATCGCCTTGAGCAACGGTGACGACGGGATCTTCGTCGATGCCGTCCTGCTCACCGAGAACGAAGCTTCGATCGTGTTCAGCTTCACCCGGTCCTACTTCCACGTCGACGTGGCCCGCCCTTACGACCTCGTCCGTTTCCTTCGCCGGCTCATGCCCCGCAAGCGGGTTGCGGAGATCTACATCGCCATTGGGCAGAACAAACACGGCAAGACCGAGTTGTACCGCGACCTGCTCCGTCATCTGAGGTCGACCGAGGAGCAGTTCGAGCCGGCCCCGGGAACCAGGGGGCTGGTCATGATCGTCTTCACCATGCCCGGCTACGACGACGTGTTCAAGGTGATCCGGGACACCTTCCCGCCCCCGAAGCGGACCACGAGGCGAAGCGTCATGGGCAAGTACCGGATGGTGTTCCAGCACGACCGCGCCGGGCGGCTCATGGACGTCCAGGACTTTCAGCATCTCGAGTTCCACCGTTCCAGGTTCTCCGAGGTCGTGCTCGAGGAATTGCTCTCCGAGGCGGCGGGGACCGTTCGGCTCGACGGGGATTCGGTCGTCATCAGCCACGTCTACGTCGAGCGCCGGGTGGTCCCTCTCGACGTCTATGTCCGGGAGGCGTCGCGGCCCGCCGCCGCAGATGCCGTGATCGACTTCGGTCAGGCGATCAAGGACCTGGCGTCGACCAATATCTTCCCCGGCGATCTGCTCCCGAAGAACTTCGGCGTGACTAGGCACGGGCGCGTCGTCTTCTACGACTACGACGAGTTGAGCCCGCTGACCGAGATCAACTTTCGCGCACTTCCTCCTCCCCGGGACGAGGCGGATGTCTTGGCCACCGACCCCTGGTTTCCGGTTGGGGACCACGACGTGTTCCCCGAAGAGCACCAGAGATTCCTCGGTCTGACGCCGGAGCTTCGCCAGGTCTTCCTCGCCCACCACGCCGACCTGTTCTCGGTCGAGGAATGGCGGGAGATCCAGCACCGGATCCGGTCCGGTGAGCTGATCGAGGTCTTCCCCTACCGACAGGGCGCCCGCCTCCCCGGGACCGGGGCATCCCGGGGCTGGTGACCGCATTCCTAATGCATGGCGTCACGTATTCGTGACGGACTGCATAATGTATCGCCGTCCTGATCGAGGTCGGCACTTCCGCCGCAAGGGGCAAATCGGGTGGGGAGGACGGAGCCCGGTGGCTACCGTCTCCCCGATGACGAGCCAGGTAGTGCTGGGTACCTGTCACCACGACTGCCCCGACTCCTGTGGGTGGGTTGTCACCGTGGAGGAAGGTCGGGCGGTCAAGATGCGGGGCAACCCCGAGCATCCCTACTCCCGCGGCGAGCTCTGCCCCAAGGTCAACCGCTTCCTGGAGAGGGTCTATCACCCCGAACGGGTCCTGCACCCGCTGATCCGCATCGGGAGCAAAGGCTCCGGCGAATTTCGCCGGGCGACGTGGGACGAGGCGGTCGAACTGGTCGCCTCCCGGATCCGGAGCATCGTCGACGAGCACGGCGGGGAGGCGATAGTCCCGTGGGGTGACGCCGGCACTCAGGGGCTGTTGCAGATGAGCCTCCTCGACCGGCACTTCTTCGCCCGTCTCGGCGCCTCACGGCAGGTCGACTCTCTCTGCGGTGCCGGCGCCGGGGCAGGGCTGGCCGCCACATACGGGGATGGTCGCAGCGCCGACCCGATGGACGTCAGGTTCGCCGACCTGGTGATCCTCTGGGGGACCAACACCCGGCTGACCAATCGCCATCTCTGGCCCTTCGTCCAGGAGGCGCGGGCCGGAGGGGCGAAGGTGGTCGTCGTCGACCCGATCCGGACGATCACCGCAGGATCCGCCGACTGGTTCATCCAACCGTTGCCCGGGACCGACGTCGCCTTGATGCTCGCCGTGATGCACGTCCTCATTCGTGACGACTTGATCGATCACGACTACGTTCAGTCGCATAGCCTCGGGTTCGAGCGACTTGCCGAGCGTGTCGCCGAGTGGGCACCGGAGCGGGCCGGGGAGGTCTGTGGCCTGGATCCGGCCGAGATCGAGTCGCTCGCCGCCGCCTACGGGTCGACGCCTCGCTCGTTCATCAGGACGCTGATCGGAGCCGAGCACCACGAGAACGGAGCCATGTTCTTCCGTGCCCTCGCCTGCCTCCCCGTCCTCACCGGCGCCTGGCGTCATCGCGGCGGCGGGCTGTCCCGTTCGGTGGGGATCTGGTCGGAGATGCCGGTCGATCCCGAGTTGTTCGAAGTCGATCAGCACACCCGCGGCGTGAGCATGAACCGGCTCGGCTCGGCGCTCACTTCGGAGGAGATGGGGATTCATGCCCTCTTCGTATGGAACGGGAACCCGGTGGTCTCGGCGCCGAACGCAGCGGCGATCCGTCGTGGTCTGAGCCGTGACGATCTGTTCACGGTGGTGAGCGAGCAGTTCATCACCGACACCGCCCGTTACGCCGACGTCGTGTTTCCCGCCACCACCCAGATCGAGCAGGTCGACGTGGTCCAGTCGTGGGGTCATCTATACCTCGGCTGGAACCAACCAGCCATCGAGCCGCTCGGCGAGGCGGTCCCCAACAGCGAGTTGTGGCGTCGTCTGGCTAGGGCAATGGGATTCGACGACCCGGTCTTCGCGCTCGACGACGAGGCCCTTCTCGCCAGGTCCCTTCCCAAGGTCGACTTCGACGAGTTGCGCTCGCGTGGCTTCCTCCGACTCGACCTTCCGGAGGTGTTGCTTCCTTACGCCAACGGTGGGTTCGCCACAGTCGACGGCAAAGCCCACCTCTACTCCGAGCGCCTGGCCGCCTCGGGTCGCGACCCGTTGCCCGGCTACATCCCGTCGCTCGAGGGCCCCGGCGGCCAGTTGAGTGAGCGATATCCGCTGGTGCTGCTCACCCCCAAGACGCACACCAGGTTTCTCAACAGCAGCTATTCCCAGCACCACGCCGACCGGGAGCGTGGCCCCTACTTCGAAATCGACCCCACCGATGCCGAGGCCAGGGGCATCGGCGATGGCGAAGAAGTGAGGGTGTTCAACGACCGGGGGGAACTGACGCTTCCGGCGCGGATAAGCGATCGGCTCCGTCCTGGCCTTGCCGCCATCCCGTGGGGCTGGTGGGGCGAGGAGGCCAATGCCAACGTTCTCACCAACGACGTTGCCAGCGACTGGGGCGGTGCCGTGGCGTTCTACGACACCCTGGTCGAGGCGGCGCCTGCCGTTTAGCCGGGCGGGTTGAGGGCGAGATTTGCTTCCGCAGCCTCGTCGACCTGTTCCCGGGTCCAACGCATCGGATGATGGATGCCGTCGGTCCAGGGCCGGAGCATGTCGTCGTAATGGGAATTGAAGGCGTGACCCGACTGACCGGTGGTGTTCATCGATGTGGACGCGCCGAGGTCGCCGAGATCGATCACCATTCGCATCGATGGGATCCAGTCGACGCGATACCCGTCGGGCGGGTAGAACCCCACCGCGTTGACGATGTCGGCGCTCCCCCCGAGACGGCGGGGCGCAGTCCTGTTGAAAAGCCATTCGATGGGACCGATCCCCGACTGGCCGAAGCTCTGGTTCTCGAAGTGGCCGACGTGGATCTCACCCCATCTCCATCGCCGCGGGTCGTCACCGAGCAGCCCCGTCAGCTCGTCGTAGGCATCGGCCAACGCTTGCTCGAGGATGATGTCGCGGTCCTCGACCACCTCGGTGCCGGTGTCGTCCCAGAATTCGTCGTCCGGGCTCTCGAGGAGCGCGGCAACAGTCACGAACCAGCGGCTGCCCCCTTCCGGCCAGGAGTCCTCGGGCAGCTCGTCGTGGAAGGCGAGACGGAGGAGATGGGCCCACACCGCTTGGTAGGCGGCGGCGCCGGGTGAGCCCGGGGCGGCCTGGAAGGCGTCCGGACCGTCGGCCCAGCGGGCGATGACGTCCTGTATTGCGGTAACGGCCTCATTCTCCGAGCCCACGGCGAGCAGACGGGGCACCAGGTTGGGTGCTCCCCCGTCCCGGTTGTCCAACTGCATCGCCTCGGCCGAAGCCACCGAGTATCCGGCCGGGGCGTTCTCGATCATCTCCTCGATACGGGCTGCGCGATAGCCATGGTCCGAGTCGACCGAGAGGAACGGCTCGCTCCCTGGGGTGATGATCGGGTTGTTGGCCGTGACGATGTAGTCACGGGGCGGGTTGAGCATCCGGGGCAGCTCTTCGAAGGGGATCGTCCCGGTCCAGTCGTATTCGCCGGTCCAACCCGGCACCGGCCGGCTTCCGTCGCCGGCACCGCGGACCGGGATCTCCCCGGTGGCCTGATAGGCGATGTTGCCCTCGACGTCGGCGTAAACCACGTTCTGGCCGGCGATGTCCCATTTGGCCAATGCGGACCGGAACTCCTCGTAGTCGGTGGCCCGATTCACACCGAGGATCGCCTCCACCAGCGTCGAGGGCTCCAGTGACTGCCAGGCGAGGGACACGGCGTAGCCATAGGGCAGCTCGAGAGAAGAGCCCTGGAACGGAGGTTCCTCGAAGTATGTGTCCGAGATGACCGGCCCGTGACGGGTGACCATCACCTCGAAGCTGACATCTTCCCCGCCTGCAACCACGATCGTCTCGGTGCGCACGTCCATGTCGAGCCATTCACCCTGATGCTCGTACCGGGTCGGGTTCTCGGGGTCGACCTTCTCCACGAACAGGTCCTGGGTATCCACCGCCTCGTTGGTCACCCCCCAGGCGATGTGGTCGTTGTGCCCCAGGATCACCCCGGGTGTGCCGGCGAAGGAGAAGCCGACCAACTGGTAGGGGCAATCCCCTGTGCAATGGAGACCGTTCTGGTACCAGATCGACGGCATCTGGATGGCTAGGTGGGGGTCGTTGGCCAGGATGGGCAAACCCGACGCGGTGTGCGAGCCTCCCACCACCCAGTTGTTCGACCCGATCCCGCGGAACCCGCCACCGGTGACCTCCCAGACGGACCGGGCCTTCCGGCCGGCGTCGCCGAGCGCGGCCAGTGCGCCGGAATCGAGCAGGGAGACTGCCGTTCTTGCGCTGACCGCCTGGTCGGAGGGCACGAT
>Ga0299913_10000175_pt1 | contig 34480 bp, 30 predicted proteins | sample RVTome_9_FD_201360 | JGI IMG/M metagenome (GOLD analysis project Ga0299913, IMG submission 201360) | Soil microbial communities from uranium-contaminated site in the Upper Colorado River Basin, Wyoming, United States - RVT155D38 (version 2) ... | reverse complement strand
AGGTTGACGTTCACCCACGCGTGCACGCGCAGGCCGTGCTCCCGGGCCAGCGCAATCGTCTCGGCGAGCGGATCGAAGGTTTCGGGCTGCGGCGCGAGCACGTCCGCGCGCGGCTCGTGGCGGCTCGTGAAGAACGCGTCTCCCCGGCCGCGCACCTGCACGAGCAGCGTATTGAACCCGCTGGCGGCGGCGGACCGCACCATCGCCTGGATGGCCCCGGACGAGACCAGGCTGCTGCGGGTGACCCACAGCGCGCGAACCTCCGCAGGCGGCGGTTCGGCGCGCAGCACGGGCGCGCCGCCCGGCGCGGCGGCCAGGACGAGCGCGCAGAGCATCAGCGCCCCGAGGGTCCGCCGGCGGAGCTCCGGGGAGGCGTGCGATGACATGAACATGGAGCGCTGTGGAATGTACCTAGAGGATCCGGCATTGTCAACGCGCGATTGACAGCGATCCGGGCCGCCACTAGGCTTCGCTCCGGCGCATGCTCGTTCTCGGAATCGACGCCGGAGGGACGAAGACCGTCTGCCTGCTCGCCGACGCGCAGGGAACCGTACTCGGCTCGGCGCGCGGAGGGGGCGCGAACCTCCAGGCGCAGGGGGAGCTCGAGGTCGAGAAGACCCTGCACGACGTCATGGACCGCGCCATGGCGGGACGCCGCCAGATCCCCGATGCGGTGTGTCTCGGGATCGCCGGCGTCGATCGCCCCGACGACACCGCCGTCATCGAAGGGATCATGCGGCGGATCGGGTACAAAATGCCGGCGCTCGTCGTCAACGACGCGCTCATCGCGCTCGTCGCCGCCGTCGGCGAGGCGCCGGGCATCGTCATCGTCTGCGGCACCGGGTCGATCTGCTACGGCCGGAACGCCGACGGCAGGGCCGCGCGGTCGGGCGGCTGGGGCTACGTCATCGGTGACGAGGGAAGCGGCTACTGGATCGGACGCCGGGCGCTGGCGGCCGTGGCGCGGCACGCCGACGGCCGCGGTCCCGCCACCAGCCTGACCGGCGCGGCGCTTTCACATTTCGGCGTCGACACCGTCGCAGAGCTCGTGCACGAGGTCCACGCGCACGATCCGCGCCGCCATCGCGTGGCGGGGCTGGGCGCCGTCGTCCATGCGGCGGCCGATGCCGGCGACGCCGTCGCGCGCGCAATCCTCGACGATGCCGCCGCGGAGCTGCTGCACGCAGCCGCCTCGGTCACGGCGCAGCTCGGCATGCGCGGCGGCGCGTTCCCGTTCGTGCTTGCGGGAGGGATGTTCCACGGCCTGCCGCTGCTGCGGGAGGCCGTCCTGCAGCGTCTCTCCGAGGTGGCGCCGCACTGCCACCCGCAGCTGCTCACACAGGAGCCGGCGCTCGGCGCGGTCCGCCTCGCCATTGCGGAGGCAAGAGGCGGAGCGGTGGTGCCTCAGTATTGACGGGCCCTGACCGCTTCAGGCCAGGTGCTGCTCGATCAGGTCCCGCAGCCGCGGCTCGATGTCCTCGCCGAGCGCCTCACGGACCATGCCGCCGGCCTTCCTGAGGCGGCTGAGCGCCTTGAGATAGGTGAGTCCCGTCTTCTGCATCACGACGGCCGCCTTGACGTTCCAGCGCGCGCGCCTGAGGAGCGCGTCCGCCTCGTCGTAATCCAGCCCGGTCACGATGTTCACGATCCGCCGCGCGCGATCGCGGAGCTTCTCGGATCCCGTGCGGACGTCCACCATCAGGTTGCCGTAGGTCTTCCCGATGCGCACCATCGCCGTCGTGGTGAGCATGTTCAGCACCATCTTGGTGGCCGTGCCCGCCTTCAGGCGGGTCGATCCCGCGATCACCTCGGGCCCGACCGACGGCGCGATCATCAGGTCGACGAAGGTCTGGAGCTCGGTGCGCGGATCGCAGGTGACGAAGAGGATCTTCGCGCCGGCCTTGCGCGCGCGGGTGAGCGCGCCGCGGACGAACGGCGTCATGCCGCTCGCGGAGACGCCGATCACCACGTCCTTGCGGCCCGGGCGCAGCCGGCTGATGGCGCGGGCTCCCTCTTCGTAGTTGTCTTCGACGCCCTCCTTCGCGCGGAACGTCGCAGGACGTCCGCCGGCCATGATGGCCTGGACGAGCGCCTGATCGGTGCCGAAGGTCGGCGGCATCTCCGCCGACTCGAGCACGCCCAGCCGGCCGCTCGTGCCCGCGCCCACGAAGAGCACCCGTCCTCCCTTGCGCAATGCCTGGGCGACGAGCTCGGCGCCGAGCGCGATGCGCTCCTTCTCGCGGGCAACGGCGGAGATCACCTTGCGGTCCTCGCCGATCATGAGCTCGACGATATCCGCCGACGCGAGCTTGTCGATGCCGAGCGTCGCGGGATTGATCGCTTCGGTGGGCAGCGACTGCCACTTCGAGCGGAGGGCCATGGAGGTTCCGGTCCGCGGGGACGCCAAGCGACTGATTGTAGTTGAAAACGACGCGGGCGGCGCGCCGAGATCCTCCGTCGAGTGGTGCCGCCCTCGGGGCCTTGCCCGAGGACCTCAGGACCGCCGCGCGCGCCGCGCGACCGTCCGCCGCCCTGATGTATGCTGGCCGCGCGCCGATGCCGCCGGAGCCTGCCACACCATCGCCGCCGACTCCCGACGCGCGAGGGCACGAGCTGATCGACGGTTATCTCGATCACCTCCGCGTCGAACGGCGCCTCGCGGACCACACCGTCGTCAGCTACAGCCGCGATCTGCAGCACCTGGCCGCGTTTGCCGCGGGGCTGGGGCGCCCGCTGGCGGACCTCGCCCGCGCGGACCTCGAGGCGTTCGGCCGCGATCTCATCGCGCAGGGGCTGGCGACGCGCTCGGTGGCCCGCGCGACCGCGGCCGTGCGCGGGTTCTACCGGTACCTGGCGATCACGCGGCGGATCGACGCCAGCCCGGCGGACGACCTGCAGGCGCCGCGCCTCTGGTCCGTGCTGCCCTCCTCGCTCGCGGCCGACGAGGTCGACCGCCTCCTGGCGCAGCCCGATGTCGCTACGCCCCGCGGCCTCCGGGACCGCGCACTCATCGAGCTGCTGTATGCGACCGGCCTGCGCGTCTCCGAGCTGCTCTCGCTTCGCGTCCACGATATCAATCTCGAGGCGGGACATCTCACCTGTACCGGCAAGGGCGGGAAGCAGCGGCTCGTGCCGATCGGGGACGAGGCGGCGCGATGGGTCGGCCGGTACCTGCGTGAGGCGCGCAGCCGCCTGCTCGGCCGGGCGTCGTCTCCGCGCCTGTTCGTCAACGCGCGCGGCGGCGCCGCGCTGACACGCTCCGGCTTCTGGCGCATCCTCAAGGCGTACGGCCGCACCGCCGGCATCGAACGCCACCTCAGTCCGCACGTGCTGCGGCATTCCTTCGCCACGCATCTGCTGGAGCACGGCGCCGATCTCCGGGCCATCCAGATGATGCTCGGCCACGCGGATCTCTCGACGACGCAGATCTACACGCACGTGCTCGAGGCGCGGCTGCGGGCGGTGTACGATCGGTTCCATCCGCGCCGCTAGGGACGCGCCTGCCCGCCTTCATGCGCCGCCGCACGATCGCCGCCGCTCTGCTGATCGCGGTGGCCGTCTGCGTCGCCGCACTCGTCCTGTCGCTTCCGCCGCCATCGCGGCGCCTCACGGCGCCGCCCGGAGACCCTCGCGAGCTCGCCGGAGCCCTGCACGTTCACACGGTGCGGTCCGACGGCGCGGGCACGGTGGAGGAGGTCGCGGCCGCCGCCGCGCGGGCCCGCCTGCAGTTCGTCGTCTTCACCGATCACGGCGACGCCACCCGACCTCCGGAGCCGCCGCAGTACCGCTCGGGCGTGCTCTGCGTGGACGGCGTGGAGATCAGCACGACGGGTGGACACTACATCGCGCTCGGCCTCGATCGCCCGGCGCCCTACCGGCTTGCAGGCGAGCCGCGGGCCGTCGTCGAGGACGTCGCCCGGCTCGGGGGATTCGGCATCGTCGCGCACCCCGACTCGGCGAAGGGGGAGCTGCGTTGGAACGCCTGGTCGGAGCCGTTCGATGCGCTGGAGTGGCTGAACGCCGACAGCGAGTGGCGGGATGAACCCCCGCGCGCCATCGCGGGCGCTGTCGCCTCGTATCTCTTCCGCGGGCCGGAGGCGATTGCGTCGCTGTTCGATCGCCCGCAGGTGCTCAGCCGCTGGGATGCTGCCACCCGCCGGCGCCGGGTCATCGCGCTCGCCGGCCACGACGCGCACGCCCGCATCGGCCTGCGCGGCAACTGGGAACCGGGTACGGGAGACTACTCGCTGGCGCTGCCGTCGTACGAAGCGGCGTTCCGTGCCTTCGCGATGCGCGTGCGGCTCGCAACCCCGCCCACCGGGGATGCCGTCCGCGACGCGCGCCTGCTGCTCGACGCGTTCAAGGCCGGCCACGTGTACACGGTGATCGATGCCCAGGCAGGTCCCGCCCGTCTGACGTTCACCGCGCGCGGGCCGGACGGGGCAGGGGAGGGCGGCGACGATCTCGTGGCCACCCGGCCGGTGACCCTCGCGGCGCATGTCCCTGACACGCCGGGCGTCACGCTGCTGCTGGTGCGGAACGGCCGCGTCGCGGCAACCGCCGAGGGGCCGTCGCTGACGCACGAGCACCGGCCGGACGGCACGGACACGACGACCGTGTACCGCGTGGAGGCGCGGCTCCAGGGCGCGCCCGCCTGGCGCGTCCCCTGGATCGTCAGCAATCCCATTCGCATTTCCGCCGCCGAACGCGAAGCGCCCGCGCCCACGGAGCCTCCGCCTGCGGAGGCCACGCGACCGGTCCCGAAAAGCGTCGAGTCGACCCCGTGGCTGCTCGAGCGCGACGCGAAGTCGACGGCGTCGATCGAGCCGCGCCCGTCGCGCGGCGTCCGGCTGACGTATGCGCTGGAAGGCGGGGAGCCGCGCGGCCAGTACGCCGCGGCCGTCCTGACCTTCGCGCCCGGCGCCTTCGAAGGATGGGATCGCATCCGCTTCCGCGGGAGCGCCTCGCGCGAAATGCGTGTCTCCGTCCAGGTCCGGGAGCCGCAGAACGGACGCCGGTGGATTCGATCCGTCGTCCTGTTCCCGGACGCCCGGGACATCGTCGTCAGGATGGACGAGATGCGGGTGCCCGAGCCCGTGCTGGCCGGCAGACCGCCGCGCCAGGAGCTCGCCTCGGTGCTCTTCGTCGTCGATACGACGAACACGGTCCCCGGCACCAGAGGCACGGTCGAGATCGAGGACGTGCGCTTCGAACGGGACGCCTCGCAGCGCGCGACGACCTCGCGCTGATCGAAACGGGTGTTGGAAGTTTGACGGCGCTCAGGTGCGGACGGTGAGCAGCATGTAGACGGCGCCCGCGCCGAAGATCAGGTTCGGCGCCCAGGCGGCGAGCACCGGCGGCAGCGCGCCCGCGCTGCCGAGCGCGCCGAACGCGTTGGTCGCGACCCAGTAGGCGACGGCCAGGACGATCCCCACGGCGATGCCGTACAAGGCCCCGCGCCGGCCGGTGGTCGTCGCGAACGGCACGGCAATCAGCGTCATGATCAGCGCCACGAGCGGAAAGGCGAGCTTCCGGTGCTGCTGGACGACCTGCGGCGTGACGTTCACGCCGCTGGCGCGCAGATCCTCGATGTAGCGGCGCAGCTGCCCGTACGTCATCAGCTCCGCCTCGGGAACTTCCGTTGCGAAGTAGTCCGGCGGCTCCAGCGCCAGCGAGCGGCCGGGGAACGTGGCGAACGCCTTCGTGCCTCCGGCGGGCGTGAACGCGCGCGACCAGCCATCGGACCCGCGCCACACGCCCCCGCCATCGCCGGAGGGCGTGAACGCCGCCTGCGACACGTAGGTCCTCGTCGAGACCCTCGGCGCCCTCGGCTCGAACTGGAACACCGACAGCCCGTTCAGCTCCTGCTGGCGCGGGTCGTAGAACAGGTAATTGTAGATGTCGCCGTCGCGGCTCACGAGCCACTTGCGGTTGACGACGTCGAAGGTCTGGGGCGAGCCGCCGCGGATGACATGGCGCAGCGCCTCGGCGCGCCGCTTCGAGTACGCGACGACCTCCTCCTGCAGCAGGAACATCACGCCGCTCGTGCCCAGGGCCAGCACCAGCAGCGGCGCCGCGGCGCGGTACAGGCTCATGCCGCAGGCCTTCATCACCACGAGCTCGCTGGTCTTCGTCAGCAGGCCGACGGTCACCATCGTGGCGATGAGGACCGCGAGCGGAATCACGAAGAAGACGAACTCCGGGGTGGCGTAGTAGAAGTACTGCCCGAGCATCCCGAGCGTCGTCTGTCCCTTGAAGAACTTGTCCGAGAGATCGATGAACGTCGAGATGTAGAAGATGCCGAGCAGCCCCGCGAACGCCAGCAGGAAGATCTTCGCGAAGGTCCTGGCGACGTAGCGGTCGAGCAGGCTGACGCCGCGGAAGGGAAGTCGCAGCTCGGGGATGCGAACCACCACGACGACGCGGGCGCGTCCGTTCTGGCGCGGAGAGCTGGCGGCGGGGGAGTCTCCATCCCTGGCCGTTCGGCGCTGGAGGAATCCCGGCAGCGACAATCGCAGCGGCTTGTCGGCGGATCGCGCCCGCCAGACGAGCAGCGCGATGCCCGCAGCCCCCAGCACCAGGTTCGGCGCCCAGGTCGCGAGCGCGGGCGAGATGACCTGTCCCTTCGCCATCTGGCGCCCGAGATAGTCGAACACGTAATAGACGAACACCACGCCGATGCCGGGCACGAAGCTCGCCAGCTTGCTGCCGCGGCCGGTGCTCGTGCCGAGGCCCAGGGCAATCAGGGCGAACACGAAGCAGGCGACCGGAATCGAGAACTTCCGGTGCAGGGCCATGATCGGCAGGTGCGGCGAGAGCCCCTCGCTGCGCAGCTTCGTCTCGCGCGCGCGCAGCTCCGGAATCGTCATCTCGTTGTCCCCCTTCAGCAGGTTGCTGCGGGGGAACACGGCCTCGGGATCCAGGCGCACCAGCGTGCGCTCGAACCGCGTCACCTCGTAGCGGGCCGGATCCCGAACGTTGCCCGTATGGCGGGTGCCGTCCTCGAGCACGATGTCGACGGAGCGCTTCTCCTGGTCCACCAGCATGCGGCCGCGCGCCGTGGTGTAGATGACCGGCTCGTCCGGGTTCGTGGTGTCTGCCATGAACACGTCGAGCCAGCCGGCGCCGCCGGGCTCCAGGTCGCGGACGTACAGCACGTGGTTGGGGAAGTCCTCGTAGAAGACGCGCGGCTTGACCTCGCTGCCGACCCGCGTCGAGACCACGCCGTACACGAGCTCGCGGAAGGCCTGATTCGCGTCCGGCAGCGCGACCAGCATGATGTAGCCGCAGACGACCGCGGCGAGCGTCGCCATGAGGAACACGGGACGCATCAGCCGGAAGATGCTGATGCCGCACGCCTGCAGCGCCACGATCTCGCGGTCGGCCGACAGGCGACCCAGTCCGACGAGCAGCGCGATCAGCAGCGCGATCGGGATCGTCACCGCCAGGGCCTGCGGCAGCAGGGTCGCGAGCACGCGGCCGACGATGCTCCACGAAACGCCCTTGGCGATCAGCTGCTCGCCCTGTTCGGCCAGCGGCTCGAGCAGCAGCAGGAACGTGAACACCAGCAGCCCGATCAGCAGCGGCAGCAGGAGTTCACGGATAAAATACCGGTCGAGCGTGCGCAGCATGGGGAATCAGCGGAGCCTCAACAGGATAGCAGGAGCCGCCCCGGAGGGCGCGACACGATGACGCGCGTCGCCCTGCTGTGGCACATGCACCAGCCGTTCTACCAGGACCTCACGAGCGGCGACCACATCCTCCCCTGGGTGCGCCTGCACGGGCTCAAGGACTACTACGGGATGGCGGCGCTCGTGCGGGAGTTCCCCGCGCTGCGTGTCACCTTCAACCTGGTGCCCTCGCTGCTCGTCCAGCTCGAGGCCTTTGCCGCCGACGGCGCCAGCGAGCGCACGCTCGCGCTGGGGCTCAAGCCGGCCGCCCAGCTCTCGGCCGAGGAACGCACGTACCTCGTCGCCGAGGCGTTCCATGCCAACCGCTGGCGGATGATCGACCCGTACCCGCGGTACGCCGAGCTGCTTCGGAAGCGCGAGGAGCACAACGGGAATGGCGCCGCCGCCGCTGCGAGGGCGTTCACCGAAGGCGAGCTGCGGGACCTGCAGGTGTGGGCCAAGCTCGCCTGGGTGGACCCGCTGTACCGATCGGACGATCGCGTCCGGCGGCTCGTCGACCGCGGCCGCAACTTCTCCGAGGACGACAAGCTGGCCCTGCGCGAGGTCGAGCTCGATGTCCTTCGCGCCGTGATTCCCGAGTACGCGGCGGCCGCGGCCCGCGGACAGGCCGAGATCTCGACCTCGCCGTTCTACCACCCGATCCTGCCGCTGCTGTGTGACACCGACGTCCACGCCCGCGCGCATCCGCATCAGCGAGCGCCGCGGCAGCGGTTCCGCCACCCGGAGGACGCGGCGGAGCAGCTGCGGCGCGCCGTCGCCTATCACACCGCGACGTTCGGGGCGCCGCCGGCGGGACTCTGGCCGTCGGAAGGCTCCGTGTCGGATGAGGTCGTGCCGCTCGCCGCCGACGCCGGGTTCGCGTGGATGGCGACCGACGAGATGATTCTGGCGCGATCGCTGGGGCAGGCGCTCACCCGCGACGGCCACGGACACCTCCAGCAGCCGGAAATCCTCTACCGCCCCTACATCGTCCGGGCCGGAGGACGCGAGATCACGTGCCTCTTTCGCGACCACGTGCTCTCGGACCTCATCGGGTTCACCTACGCGAGCTGGGATGCCGAGGCGGCCGCCGGCGACTTCGTCGAGCGGCTCCTCGAAGCAGGGCGCCGCTACGTCCACCGGAGCGGCGGGGAGGAGGCCGTCATCCCCGTGATCCTGGACGGTGAGAACGCGTGGGAGCACTTCGCCGACGGAGGGCGCCCGTTCCTGCGGGCCCTGTACCGGGCGCTCACGACGACCCCCGGGATCACGACCGTCACCATGTCGGAGGCGTGCGCCGGTGCGTCGACGGTGCTGAACGGCATCTTTCCGGGGTCGTGGATCAACGGCGACTTCTACATCTGGATCGGCCATCCCGACGACCACCGCGCCTGGGGCCAGCTCGCCGAGGCGCGGCAGGCGCTCGACTCGCCGGGTCCGGCGGCCGATGCCGCCGCCCTGGCGCGGGCGCGCGAGGAGGTGCTGGTCGCGGAGGGCAGCGACTGGTTCTGGTGGTACGGCGACGACCACTCGTCGGCGCACGATCTGGAGTTCGACGACCTGTTCCGGCGCCACCTGCGCAACGTGTACCGCGCGCTCGACAAGCCGGTGCCCGAGGACCTGTTCGTAACGAACATCACGACCGAGCCGCCGCGGGCCGCGGCCGAGCCCCCGACGGGGTTCGTCCGGGTGACGCTGGACGGGGAGGTCACCAGCTACTTCGAGTGGCTGGGCGCGGGCGCCGTCGACCTGCGAGCCATCTCGGGGTCGATGCACCAGATGGCCGAGACCGGCGAGGCCGCCACGCGGCTGCTGCTGTTCGGGTTCGACGCGGAGCGCCTGTTCCTCCGGCTGGACTTCCAGAAGCGGGCGGCGGACCTGCTCGAGGGCGGTCTCGAGGTTCAGGTCCAGTTCCTCACGCCGGCCGATACGAGGGTCCGGGCGGTCTCGGAGTCCGGGCAGACCACGGCGGACGTCGAGCAGCGGTCCGGCGGTGAGTGGCGGAGCCGCGGAACGGGCGCCGCAGCCGCGAACCGGATCCTCGAAGTCCAGATTCCGTTCTCCGATCTCGAGGCCGCGGCCGGGGCGCCGCTGGCATTCTTCGTCTCCCTGCATCGCGATGGACGCGAGCTGGAGCGGCACCCGGCGCACCGGCCGCTCGAGCTCTCCGTTCCCGCGCCCGAGTTCGAAGACTACAACTGGAAAGCTTAGAGCGGGTGCCAGCAGGTGCCAACGGGTGCCAGGTGCCAACAGGTGCCAGCGGGTGCCAGCGGGTGCCCGCGGCCTAGCGGTAGGCCGATCGACCCCGCGCGCCATCCACAAACCATCAACAGGGCGCTTTCCCGCCGCAAACCTATTGAGTCCGATAATAGGCGTTATGTTGACTTAAGCGGCCGACATGCATGGAAGAATGGGCGCTTCTTCCGCCGGGATGTGGCCCGAGGGCGGGTTACGCGGAACTACGTAGCGCTCGACGCGGCGGCCCATCGCGTGTGCATGAGGAATGGCCTTCCACCACCGAACACGCCGCGCAGAATGTGCCGCGACGTGGAGCCGGAGCGCAGCCGCCGCGCAGTTGGAGCCGTTCACTATCGGGATCCTGTCGGTGGACCCACGACCTGCCAACTGTCAAAGAGGCGCACCGTACGTTGCGGACTCTCGTGAAGCCCTAACCTGGCAACTGGGACCTCAGGCCGCCAGAACCCGCCAAGACCGCCCAGACCCGCTGCGCCAGCTGGGACTCGCTGCACCCGTTGGCACTTGTTGGACCAGGCACCTGCAGGCACTTGTTGGCACCCCGGCTGGCACCCGCTGGCACCCGTTGGCACGGTTGGGGCCAGGCACCTGCTGGCACCCGCTGGCACCTGCTGGATACCTGCTGGCACCCGTTGGCCCTGGTGGCGCTTGTTGCCACCTGCGGGCACCCTTTTTACCGCTGGGAGCGCAGTTCCCGAAGAATGGCCTCGAGCGCTTCGATCACTTCCTCACGCTCGACAGAGGGCTTGCGGAAGCTCAGTCTGAGATTGAAGCTCTTGTGCTGTGGACGGTAGTTGAACGTGAACGCCTTCGGGCGTCCGCGCTTGGCCTTCGCAGTGACGCGCCGCACCTCTTCGCGGGTCGCGCCACCCTGGCCGGCAATCTTCTCGACAAGCGACAGCATTTTCTGCGGATCGGATTGCCTAACTATCTGGAGAAGCAACGATTTAGAAGTAATGTCGGCCAGCCGACAAACGTTCTTGACCTCGTCCGGCATGGCCTGGAGCGCCAGCGACTCTGTCACGGCCGTGCGCGACTTGCCCAGCTTCCGGGCGAGCATCTCGTGGGTGTAGCCGCACCGCTGCGCGAGCGTGTGCATCGCCTCGGCCTCTTCGAACGCCGTCAGGTCCTTGCGCTGCAGGTTCTCGACCAGCGCGACCTCGAGCATCTCGTTGTCGTCCGCCTCGCGGATGACAGCCGGGAGTTCCTTGAGCCCCACCTGGACGGCCGCCTGGTAGCGGCGCTCACCCGCCACGATCTGATACCGGTCCCCCAGCTGCCGGACGATCAACGGCTCGAGAATGCCTTTCTCGGCAATCGACGCCATCAGCTCCGACAGGTCTCCCATGACCTGCCGCGGCTGGTTGGGATTCGGGTCGACCAGATCGATGGCGATCATCCGGCCGACCGGGGCGCCGGCGGACGTCGTGAGCGCTTCGACGTAGTGCTCGTCGTGACGCATACGGATGGTTTCCGGCAAGCCTCGCCTAGCCACGGTCCATCACCTCTTCGCACAGGCTGTAGTATTCGGTCGCGCCGGAGGAGTCCGGCGCAAAGGTGAAAATCGATTCCTTGTACGCCGGGCTCTCCTCCAGGCGCACGCTCTTGCTGATCGTCGTCCGGAAGACCTTCGTCCCGAACACCTGCTGAATTTGCTTCCGGATGTCGCGCGCCAGGGACGTCCGCTTGTCGTGCATGGTGATGACGACGCCCAGAATCTGGAGCGCGGGGTTCGCGCGCGCGCGGACCTTCTCGATCGTCTCCAGGAGGTCGTCGGTCCCCTCGAGCGCGAAGTACGAGGACTGAATCGGGATCAGCAGGTGCGTGGCCGCAACCAGGGCGTTCACGGTCAGCAGCCCCAGCGCCGGCGGACAGTCGATCACGATCTCTGCGAACTCGCCCCGGACGGCGTCGAGCCGATCCTTGAGGCGGAAGTGCGCGTCGATCTCCCCCACCAGCTTCGCCTCCATCTTGGCCAGGGCGATTCGCGAAGGCGCGATGAACAGGTTCGGCAGCGTCGACGGCAGGACGATGTCGCTCAGCGGCGTCTGCGGCTCCGCGATGACGTCGTAGACGCTCTTGGTCACCTGCTGGATATCCAGGAACGACATCGTGCTGTTCGCCTGGGGATCGAGATCGACGAGGAGGGTGGGCCGCCCGCGAAGCGCGAGCGCCGCTGCCAGGTTGATGGCAGTGGTCGTCTTCCCGACCCCGCCCTTCTGGTTCGCAATCGCGACGATCATCAGTGGCTCACATCTTGTACTTGCCCAAGTCCTCCGGGTCCAGGCTTTCGAGCCACTTCTGCAGGCGCTCGGAGTCCGCGCGCTCGGTCCCGAAGTCGATGGTCTTCGCGTTGTCGATGACCGTCTCCTCCACGAAGATCGGCGCCCGGGTCCGAAGGGCGAGCGCGATGGCGTCGCTCGGCCTGGAGTCGATCGCCACGGTCTCCCCGCCGGTGGTCACGTAGATCAGGGCGTAGAACGTGTTCTCCTTCAGATCGCACACCACCACCTTCTGCACCGACGCGTTGAGGTCCTGAATCACGTTGCGCAGCAGATCGTGCGTCATCGGACGGGGCGTGGCGATGTTCTCGATCTGGAGCGCGATGGCATTCGCCTCGAAGATGCCGACCCAGATCGGCAGCACGCGCTGCCCTTCCTCGTCCCGCAGAATGATGATGGGCATGTTGGTGATCGGATCCACCATCAGGCCCTTGATCGTCATCTCGATTTGCATGGGTCCCCGTCCGCGGCCGCGGCGCGCAAGTAATCCACGGACAACGTAGGCTTCGCGCCCCGCGCTGTCAAGCTGAAGTCGCCGTGGCGCGGCCCCAGAGGCTGTTTGGACCGGCGCGCTCGATGCGAACGGGCATCACCGTCCCGATCCACGCGGGGTCTCCCGGCAGGTTGACGACGATGTTGCCCGGTGTGCGGCCGGAGATCTCGGTCGCCCGCCGGCGGCTGACCGCGTCGACGAGCACCGGCTCGACCCGCCCGACCATGGCGCCATGAAGGGCGAGCTGAATCCCGCGCTGCAGATCCTGCAGCGCGACGATCCGCCGCGTCTTCTCGTCCTCCGGCACGTCGTCCGGGAGCCGCTTGAGCGCGAGCGTGTTCGGGCGCGGCGAGTACTTGAAGGAAAAGACGCTCTGGAAGCGGACGGCCTCCATCAGCGACAGCGTTTCGTCGAACTCCGAGGCCGTCTCTCCCGGGAATCCGACGATGAGATCCGTCGAGAGCCCGATGCCAGGTACGGCGTCCCGTACTTCCGCGACGAGATCCAGGAACCCCTCCCGCGTGTAGCGCCTGCGCATCGCCTTGAGCACGCGGTCGGACCCGGACTGCACCGGCAGGTGCAGGTGGCGGCACACCTTCGGCAGGTCGCGCAGCGCCGCAATGAGGCGGCGAGAGACATGGCGCGGGTGCGGGCTCGCGAACCGGATGCGATCGATGCCCTCGACATCATGCACCGCTTCGAGGAGGCCGGCGAAGTCGCAGGCGGGATCGTCCGGCGCCTGGTAGTGGTTCACGATCTGCCCCAGCAGCTGGACTTCCCGGCGCCCGCCGGCAGCCGCCGCCCGGACCTCGGCAAGGATGTCCGCCTTGGGCCGCATCCGCTCGTGACCGCGCGTGTACGGGACCACGCAGAAGGAGCAGTACTCGTTGCAGCCTTCGATGATCGTCACCCACGCCCGCACCTGATCGTCCCGCCGCGTCACCGCGAAGGGAAACGCCACGTCGTCGTGCGCACCGAGGTCGACCTGGGCCGAGCGCTGATGCGCGGCCTGCTCCACCAGCACGGGCAGCATCCGCACGCGCCGTGTGCCCACCACGACGTCGACGATGCGATCGGAGCGCTTGAAGAGCGACTCCCCCTCCTGCTGCGCCACGCAGCCGGCGACGACAACCACCGGATCGCGGCCGGAGGACGTCTGCAGCGCGCGGAGCTCGCCCAGCCGCGTGTAGAGCTTCTCCTCGGCGTGCTCCCGCACGCTGCACGTGTTGATGACCACGATGTCCGCATCGGCGTCGTCGGCGGTTCGGTCGTAGCCGGCGGCCTCGAGCAGCCCCGCCATCTGCTCCGAGTCGTGGTAGTTCATCTGGCAACCGAACGTTTCGATGAGGTACTTGCGGCTCACTTCGAGCTCTTCACTTTCGCTTTCGCCTTCGATTTATTTTCACTTTCGCCCGCTCTCGCGAGCATTTCGCCCGCGCTGGCGAGCACGGCCGGCGTGACGGCTCCCCCGGCCATCATACGGGCGATCTCCTCGCGGCGCCCCTCCTCGTCGAGCGCGACCACCTCGGTCACGGTCCTGCCCTGCCGCTGCACCTTGCTGACCCGAACCTGCGCCGAGGCGCAGGCGGCGATCTGCGGCAGGTGCGTGATGCACAGCACCTGGGCCTGCCGGCTGAGGCGCTGCAGCTTTCGGCCCACGTCGTCCGCCGCGCGGCCGCCGATGCCCGCGTCGACCTCGTCGAAGACGAGGGTCCGGTGGGCGGCCGTGCGCACCGTGAGCCCGCGGAGGGCCAGCATGATCCGCGACAGCTCGCCGCCCGACGCGATGCGGGCGAGCGGGCGGAGATCCTCGCCCACGTTCGGCGACACGTAGAACTCCGCGCGGTCGAAGCCGCGGGACGACCACTCCCCTGCCGGGAGCGGCTCCGCGTTCAGGCGCACCTCGAAGCGGGAGCCCGTCATCGCGAGCTCCGCCAGGGCGGTCTCCAGGTCCCGGGAGAGCCGCGGCGCTGCGGTCCGGCGCCGGCTGGAGAGCCGGCCCGCCGCCGCCTCGAACGCGGCGCGCGCTGCGTCGTACGCGCGCTCGGCCTTCTCGGTCCTCGCGTCGAGCGCGGCCAGCTCGCTCAGCTCGCGCGCGCAGCGCTCGCCGTGCTCGATGACCTCGTCGAGCGTCTCGCCGTACTTGCGTTTCAGGCGCGCGATCGCCGCGAGCCGATCCTCGACGGCCTGCAGGCGCGCGGGGCTGGCGTCGATCCCCTCGCCATAGCCACGAAGGAAGAACGCCAGGTCCTCGAGGTGCGACTTGATGACGTCGCGCGCCTCGAGATGGGGCGTGACCCGGGCGTCGAGGGCCGCCAGTTCTCCGAGCTTCTTCCAGACGATGGCCAGCGAGCCGAGCGCGGCGCCGTCGGCTTCGTAGAGCGCGGCGTACGCCTCGCCGCCGAGACGCTGCAGGCGGTCCGCGTTCGACAGCACCTGCCGTTCGCCGGCAAGCGCCGCGTCCTCGCCCGGCTGGAGCGCAGCGCTCAGGATCTCGTCCCGCTGGAAGGTCAGGAGGTCGATGCGCGCCGCTTTCTGCCGTTCGTCGAGCCGCAGCGCGTCCAGCTCCATGCGCAGGCGCTGGAGCCGCTCGAAGGCCGCCGCGACGTCCGTCCGCTCGGCATCCAGGCCCGCGTACTCGTCGAGCAGATCGAGGTGGCGATCCGTTTCCAGGAGCAGATGGTGCTCGTGCTGGCCGTGCAGTTCGATCAGGTCCTCGGCGAGGTCGCGCAGCGTCGCGGCGGTCGCAAGGGCGCCGTCCACGAAGGCGCGGCTCCGGCCCTGCGACGTCACCTCACGGCGGACGATCAGCTCGCGGCCATCGGCGTGCTCGAACAGCGCCTGGATGTGCGCGGTCTCCTCGCCCGTGCGCACGAGATCGCTCGACGCGCGCCCGCCGAGCAGCAGGCCGACGGCCTCGACGAGAATCGATTTGCCCGCGCCCGTCTCGCCGGTGAGGACGGTGAAGCCGGGTCCGAACTCGATCTCGACGGCTTCGATGACGGCGAGATTGCGGATGTTCAGATAGCGGAGCATGCGGTGCCGGAGTACGGCGACTGGAGGGAGGGAATCGCCGCAAACGCCATCCTAGCATAGCCTTGAAAGCGATCTGGTCGCATGCTAGTCTTACGCATTCGCGCTGTCCCAGCGGCGCATTGCTTATGAGGCGGAGGCCTGTTTGCGAACGCTTGGCCCGTTTCTGCTCGCACTGCAGGTGCAGGGCACTGGGACACCGGAATCGGCGCCGATGCAGCCCGATCTGCTGGAGCTGGTCGCGCGATCCAGTCCCGTCCACAAAGCCGTTCTAGTCATCCTCGTTCTCTTCTCGGTCGTCTCCTGGGCGATCATTCTCTACAAGCTCTGGACGCTGAGCCGCGCGGAGCGCCAGTCGTCGGCGTTTCTCGAGGTGTTCCGGCGCAGCAGCAAGTTCTCCGAGGTCCAGGCCGTCTGCAAGACGCTGTCGGAGAGTCCGCTCGTCGGCGTGTTCCAGGCCGGCTACGCGGAGCTCAACGCACAGCTGCGCGCGTCGGCCACCGGCGCGACGAATCCGGGCACGACGGCGACGCGCACCACGCTGAAGAGCCTCACCGCCGTCGATCGCGCGCTGCTCCGCGCCGCGACCGTCGAGGTCAACAAGCTGGAGAACCGCGTGACGTTCCTCGCGACCACGGCGAGCATCACGCCGTACATCGGGCTGTTCGGCACGGTCTGGGGCATCATGGCCGCCTTCCAGGGCATCGGCGCGACCGGTTCGACCAACCTCGCCGTCGTCGCGCCCGGCATCGCGGAGGCCCTCATCGCGACCGCCGCGGGACTCTTCGCCGCGATCCCGGCGGTGTACTTCTACAATCACGTCACCTCGCGCGTGAAGGTGCTCGCGTCCGACATGGACGACTTCTCGCTCGAGTTCCTGAACATCTCCGAGCGGAACTTCACCTAGTTCACCCATGCCCAAGGTCGAAGCCCTCGAGGCCGGTGGACATCCCCGCCGCGGCCGCGGCCGCCGCGTCGCGAGCTCGCTCGCGGAGATCAACGTCGTCCCGCTCGTCGACGTGATGCTCGTGCTGCTCGTGATCTTCATGGTGACGGCGCCGATGCTGCAGCGCGGCCTCGACGTCAACCTGCCGGTCGCCAGGCGCTCGCCGCAGATCGCCTCCGAGCGCATCTTCGTGAGTGTGCCGATCGGCTTCCGCACCAACCGGGTCGTGTACCTGAACGAGGAGCCGATTCGCGTGGATCTGCTCGAAGAGCGCATGCGCCAGGCGATGGTGGCCCGTCCTGAGAAAGAGGTCTTCCTGCGCGGCGACGGCGCCGTGCAGCTGCAGGAGCTGACCGAAGTGTTCGACCATCTGAAGGCCGCCGGGGTCGAGCGGGTGGGCATCGTCACGCGCCTGCCGGGTGAGCGCTGATGCCGTCCGGGGCGAGCCCTCCGTCCGCCGGGACGCGGGCGGCGTCGAACTGGATGGGGTCCTGCTGATCGATGGAAGCCGTTTCCGACATCCTCACGAGCCGCGAAGCCGAGCCGCCGGGCCTCCGGCGGATGGTCATGATCTCGGCTGCCGCGCACGTGGTGCTGACGGCGGCGATCCTCGTGATGCCGTCGTTCACCCCGCGATCGAGCGAGCCGGAAGAGGTGATGTCGATCAGCCTCGGCGGAGCGCCGGGTCCGAACATCGGCGGGTCCAACCCCATGGGGGGACGGGCCATTCAGGCCCCCACGGTGCAGTCCACTCCCCCGCCGCGCGTTCAGCCGCCCCCCGCCGAGAAGCCGCCGGAGATGGTGCTGCCCACCAAGCCGGCGCCGAAGCCGCCGCCGAAGGTCCGCGAAGCCCCGAAGGACGCCCGATCGAAGACACCGACACAGGGTGCCGAGCCGCGTCCCGGGAGCACGCCCGTCGATACCGGAGCGCCTGGGACGGGTACGGGGCTGACCATGGGCGGCGGGGGCGCGGGGGCCTACCTGGACGTTGCGAACTTCTGCTGCCCGGAGTACCTGTCCACGATGGTGCAGCTCATCCAGCGGAACTGGAACTCGCGCCAGGAAGTGGCGGGCGAGACCGTCATGAAGTTCGTGATCGAGCGCGACGGCCGGATCAGCCAGCTCGAGATCGAGAAATCGAGCGGATACTTCGCGCTCGACCAGACAGCGCAGCGCGCGCTGCTGCTGACCCGGCAGCTGCCGCCGCTGCCGCCGCAGTACACTGAGGATCAGTTAACGGTTCACCTCGTCTTCCGGTACCAGCGCTGATGCAGACACGGGCCCTTGCCGCCACTCTCGCCGCCACGCTCGTGCTCGCGACCGCGAGCGCGAGCACACAGGATTCCCCGACCCAGTCTCCCGAGCCGGATCGTCCGGCGTCGCAGCCCTCATCGGTGATCCTGGAGGTCACCGGCGAGGCCGGACTGCCGCCGCGCTACGCGGTGCCCGACTTCGTGGCGCTGTCGGGCGATCCCGCGACGCAGGAGGCCGCGAAGACCATGGGCCAGGTGCTGTGGGACGACCTCGCGTTCGAGCGCGAGTTCTACATGATCCCGCGCAACACCTACGCCTCGATTCCGATCCCGCGCCGGATCTCGGACATCCAGCTCGATCGCTGGCGCGAGGTCGGCGCCGATGGCCTCGTGGTGGGCACGGTCGAGAAGACGGACTCGGGGCTTCGCGTCGAGGTCCGGCTGCTCGGCGTCAAGGGCGGCCAGACGGCCTTCTCGCGCGAGTACACCGGAAGCGCCGCGAACCCCCGGTTCTATGCGCACACGATCGCCGACGACATCCACATGGAGCAGCGCCGGCTGCCGGGCGTCGCGCGCACGAAGCTGACCTTCTCGTCGGATCGCGATCGCACGAGGGCCAGCGGCACGGTCGAGAACCGCGAGATCAAGGAGGTCTACATCTCCGACTACGACGGCGCGAACCAGCGGCGCGTCACCGCGACGCGCGCGCTCAACATCACGCCGACGTGGTCTCCCGACGGCCGCGCGATTGCGTACACGTCGTACCGCAGCGGGTTTCCCGACGTGCTCATCTCGCTGATCTACCAGGGCAAGCTGGAACGGCCGACCGGCGGCCGCTCGCAGAACTGGCTGCCCGCCTGGTCCCCCGACGGGACGCGGATCGTCTTCACGTCGAACCGCGACGGCAACCCCGAGCTGTACGTGATGGACCGCGACGGGTCGGGCGTGCGCCGCATCACGAATCACCCCGCGATCGATACGACGCCGACGTGGTCCCCCACCGGACGGGAGATCGCGTTCACGTCTGACCGGTCGGGCACGCCGCAGATCTACATCGCCGAGGCGACCGGCCTCAACGTGCGGCGCATCACGAGCGGCTCGTACTGCGATCGTCCGACCTGGTCGCCGGCGCCGCATAACGAGCTGGCGTACGTCTGCAAAACGGGCCCCGGGTACGACGTCTTCCTCTACAGCTTCGCGCGAGGCGAGGCGCAGCGGATCACCCAGGGCGAGGGCAGCAACGAGAGCCCGACGTTCGCGCCGACCGGCCGGCATCTTGCGTTCACGTCCACGCGGGCGGGACGCAGCCACATCTTCACCGTGGGACGCGACGGAATCGGGATGCGCCAGGTCACCACGGCTGGCAATAACTACACTCCGGACTGGTCCAAGTGATTGCAAGGAGACACACAGTCATGACCACTCGCTCGACGGCCGCCCGCGCCGTCACGCTGCTCCTGCTGGTGCTGCTCGCCGCGGCCTGCGGCAAGAAGGAGCCGCCGGTCGCCCGGCCGATGCCCCCGCCGCCCCCCGACACGGCGGAGGTCCAGCCCCCGCCGGAACCGCCGGCGCCGGTGCAGGAGCCCACCGACGTGCCGTTCGAGCCCGAGGATCCGATCGCCTCCGGGTCGATCGACGACATCAACCGCAACTCGCCGCTGCAGCCCGTGTTCTACACGTTAGACTCCGCCGAGATCGACGGCAGCGGGCAGCAGGCGCTGCAGCACAACGCCGAGGTGCTCAAGCGGTACTCCAGCTGGCAGATCACGATCGAGGGACACGCCGACGAGCGCGGCACCGCCGAGTACAATCTCGCGCTCGGCGAGCGCCGGGCGGTCTCGGCGCGCAACTACCTGATCTCGCTCGGCATCTCGGCGGACCGCGTGAAGACCGTCAGCTACGGCAAGGAATTCCCGTTCGACCCGGGGCACAACGAAGAGGCGTGGTCGAAGAACCGCCGCGCGCACTTCGTCGTGACCGGCAAGTAAGGAGAACCACTCATGCGACGGACCACGGTGTTCGCGATCGCCGCCTGCCTGCTGCTGGCGGCGGCGTCGCCGCTCCGGGCGGCCAACCGCGAGCACGAGCAGATCCTGGCCGACATCCGCATGCTGCAGGAGCAGACGCAGCAGCTGCAGGTGCTGATCACGACGCTCTCCGAGTCGCTGAAGGCCATCAGCTCGAAGATGGACGATCAGACCGCCTCGACGCGCAAGGGCTTCGCGGACCAGAAGCTGCTCGTCGACACGCTCTCCGGCGACGTCCGCGTCGTCCGCGAGAAGGTGGACGAGACGAACGTGCGCCTCACGTCGCTGACCCAGGACGTGGAAGGACTGCGCGAGCTGATGCCGTCCCTGTCCGCGCCGGCCATGCCGGGCGAGACGGAGGGCGAGGGTGAGGCGCCGGGCGCCGACGCGCCGCAGCCCGCCGGCCCCATCGGAACGGGCGTGAGCCCCCGGCGGCTGTTCGAGGAGGCGTACGCCGACTACACGGCCGGCCAGTGGACGCTCGCGATCAGCGCCTTCGAGACGTACCTGAAGACCTACCCGCGATCCGAGCTCGCCGACGATGCGCAGTACTACATCGGCGAGTCGTACGCGGGCGACAGCAAGTTCCGGGAGGCCGCCGCCGCCTACGAGCGCGTGATCAGCGACTACCCCGGCAGCAACATGCTGCCGGAAGCGTGGTACAAGGTGGGGATCAGCTACGAGCGGCTGAAGCAGCCGGATCGCGCCCGCACGGCGTTCCAGTACGTGATGAAGAACTTCGGCGACAGCCAGGCCGCGTCCCTCGCGCGCCAGGCGCTCGTCCGCCTCGACCGGCAGAACCGCTGATCCGCGGGCGGCGCGGAACTCCCCGCTCGCAGGCGCCGCCTTCAGGCGGCCCGAGACGAAAGGACGATTATGGGCAGCGTCAACAAGGCAATCCTCGTCGGCAACCTCGGGCGCGATGCGGAGATGCGCTTCACCCCCGGCGGCCAGGCCGTCGCCACGCTCAACCTCGCCACGACCGAGGTCTGGACCGACAAGGAAGGGCAGCGCCAGGAAAAGACCGAGTGGCACCGCATCGTCGTGTGGGGGCGCCAGGCGGAGTCGCTGTCGCAATACCTCGTCAAGGGCAAGCAGATCTACGTCGAGGGGCGGCTGCAGACGCGCCAGTGGGACGACAAGGACGGCAACAAGCGCTACACGACCGAGATCAAGGCGGACCGGATTACGCTGCTCGGCGGCGGGGGCGGCGCGGGCCGCGGCGCGGCGGTGGAACGCGAGCCGGCCCACGCGGCGGCGATGCAGGAGCCGGCGGACGTTCCCGAGGACGACATTCCGTTTTAGCGGGCCGCCTGAAGGCGGCCCCTACGAATAGCGCTCGGGCTACGGCTCCAGGTTACGGGCCCCGCGGGGTGGCCACGGACCCGTCGATGTCCGGCAACGTCAACCTCTACGACAGCCACTACGGGCACCTCGGGACGGACGTCCAGAGCGAGGTGCGCCGTGAGACGTACGGCGAGGACCTGGGCCAGGCGAGCTGGATCACGGCCGGCGAGGCGCGGGAGTGGTTCGATCGGCTCCGGCTCGGGCCGGGACAGCGCGCCCTCGAGGTGGCGTGCGGCTCCGGCGGCATCACGTGCGCGATGGCGAGGCACACGGGCGCCGGCGCCGTCGGCCTCGACGTCAACGAGGCGGCCATCGCCGCGGCGCTCCAGCGTGCGGAACGCGCCGGCCTGTCCGGTGTCGTCTCGTTCCGCACGGCCGATGCCGGGCGCCCGCTCCCCTTCCCCGATGCGTCGATCGACGCACTCTTCTGCAACGACTCCATCAACCATCTGCCCGGGCGCGCGGCCGTGCTGGCGGACTGGCGCCGTCTGCTGCGCGCGGGCGGCCGCCTCCTGTTCACCGATCCCATCGTGGTCACGGGACAGCTCTCGAACGACGAGATCCGTACACGCAGCTCGATTGGATTCTTCCTGTTCACGCCCGCCGGCGAGAACGAGCGCCTCCTCGCGCGCGCCGGGTTCCGCGTGCTCGAGGCCACCGATCGCACCGCGGCGGTCGCGGCGATCTCGCAGCGCTGGCGCGACGCCCGATCGGCCAGGCGCGAGCGCCTGATCGCGCAGGAAGGCGAAGAGGCGTTCGAGGGACTCCAGTCGTTCCTGGCCGTCGTCCACACGCTGGCCAGTGAAGGCCGGCTCTCGCGGTACGCGTATCTCGCCGAGCGCGCCTGACCGGCTTCCATCCCATCTCGTCCGTGGCCGCGCCGGTCCGATATAGGGGGCATGAAGCACGCCCTCGCCATCTCCGCGCTGACGCTCTGCACCGCCCTGCCCGCCGCAGCACAGGACGGCGCCCTGCTGCCCGCCGCGGCCGCTTCCGTGCCCAGGACGAACGTCGAGACGTTCCTGACCGCGCACGGCGGTCTGCTCGTGAAGGACTTCTACGAGGTCGGCAGCGTGTCCGGCGACGGCCGCGTCGACCTCTACGCGATCGTCTTCAGGGCGCCGGGGAACGAGCAGGTTCAGGTGCGGGGCCTTCGCGTCGAGGTGATCGGCTCCGGCAAGCCGGCGCCGGCCGACAGCCGCTATCTCGATGCCGACGAGATCGAGGCGCTCTCGCGCGGCCTGAAGTACATGGCCGATGTCGCCGCGCAGTGGAAGGGGATGGAGAAGCAGGAGTACACGGAGATCGATTTCACCGCGAAGGACGGCCTCCGCATCGGCTTCTACCAGCGCCGCAAGAGCCAGGGCGCGTTCGTCTCCGCCGGCGAGGCGCAAGTCCTCCTTGAAGCAAAGGACCTCGCCCGCCTGCAGGCGCTCGCCGACGATGCGCTCAGGATACTGAGGGGGCAGTAAAACGAGGGCCTGTCCTTACTTCATTCTTCCTTCTTCCTTTTTCCTTCTTCCTTTCTGTCTCTACCTCCCGCTCTCCCGCCCGTAGCGATCCTCCAGCCGCACCACGTCGTCGAGCTCCGGCGTCGACACCTCGAAGACGTCGCAGTCCTCGATCGCCGTCATGCGATGGACGGTGCCGGGCGTGACGTGGAAGCGCTCGCCCGGGCCGACCTCGTGCTTCACGAGGCGCTCCCCTTCCTGGATCTCGAAGAGCAGCTTCCCGGACCAGAGGTAGATCGTCTCGTCCTTCCGGTTGTGGTACTGGAGGCTCAGCGCATGGCCCGCGTTGATGTGGATGATCTTGCCGACGTAGCGATCCGTCTTCGCCCAGTGCAGCTCGTAGCCCCACGGCTTCTCGACACGCGTCACGTTCGTCGTCGTCACTGACGGCTCCTGGTTCATGGGCGCCGCGCGCCCGGCAGCGCGCCGGCATCGCCCGCCGGCGCCATCCGGGCGAGGAACTCCTCGATGTCGCCGCTGGTGCTCAGCGTGAACACCTCGCGGGCGGCGGCGCGGAGATCCGCGGCGCTGACCGACTCGATCAGGCGGCGGGCCGGCGGGATGGCGTTCGGCGTCATGCTGAACTCCCGGAGGCCGAGCCCGATCAGGACCGCGAGCAGCGCCGGGTCCGACGCCATCTCGCCGCAGACCGACAGCCGCAGCTGGTGCCGGGCGGCTTCCCGGCGCACCAGCCGCAGCAGCCGCAGCATTGCCGGGTGCAGCGGCCGGTAGAACTCCGACACACGCTCGTCGGTGCGATCGACGGCGAGCGTGTACTGGATGAGATCGTTCGTGCCGATGGCGAGGAAGTCGACCTCGCGCCCGAGCAGGTCCACGGTCAAGGCGGACGACGGCACCTCGATCATCGCGCCGACCGGCACGTCCCCGACCACGATCCCTCCGGCCCTCAGCTCGCCGGCGACGCTCGCGATCAGATCCCGTACCGCGCGGATCTCCTCGACGGCCGAGACGAACGGCACCAGGATCCGCAGCGTCCCGGCGGCCGAGGCGCGCAGCAGCGCCCGCAGCTGCGTTCGGAGCACGTCCTTCCGGGAGAGGCCGAGACGGATGCCGCGGAGCCCGAGAGGGCTGCGAACGCGATCCGCGTCCGTCCGGCGCTCGACGCCTTCCAGCACATGACCGCGCCGTACCGGCGGCCGGCTCTCTTCCAGGTCGAAGGTCCGGATCGTCACCGGCCGCGGCGCCATTCCCTCGATCAGCCTCAGGTAGGCGTCGTACTGCCCGTCCTCGTCCAGCGCTTCGGCCGGCTGGCCGCCCAGCAGCAGCTCCGAGCGGAACAACCCGACGCCGTCGGCTCCGTTCCGCAGCGAGACGGCCACGTCGTCGGGAAGCTCGACGTTCGCCTCGAGGCGGATGCGGATGCCGTCGCGCGTCATCGCGGGACCGGTCGCCGGCGCCTCGACGTGCAGGGCCGCGGACTGGCGGGCCAGCAGCGATCGGAGCAGATCGGGCGCCGGATCGAGGATCAGCTCCCCCGTGGTGCCGTCGATGGCGACCGTCTCGCCGGCCCGGGCCCTCGTGGTCGCGTCGTGCAGGCCGACGATCGCGGGAATCTGGAGCGATCGCGCGAGGATGGCCGTGTGGTAGGTGCGGCTGCCCGCGTCCATCGCGAAGCCGCGGACCCGCTGCCAGTCGATCTGCGCCGCCACCGAGGGCGACAGCTCATCGGCGATCAGCACGAACGGCCCCTCGACGTCGCGCAGCAGGTCGCGGGGCGCGGCCGCGCCCTCGCGCAGATTGAGGCGCAGGCGCCCGACCACGTCCTCGACGTCTCCCTTGCGCTCGCGCAGGTACGGATCCTCGATGGTGTCGAAGACGTGGGCCACTTCCTCGAACGCGAGCTGCACGGCCCACTCCGCGTTCACCGACTCGCTGCGGATCAGCTCGGCGGCGCGGCCGGTCAGCATCGGGTCGTCCAGGATGAGGAGCTGCGCGTCGAAGAGCGGCGCCAGCTCGGATCCAGGGCCATCGCTGATTCGCGCCTTGATGGATTCGAGCTGCGCGCGCGACCGGCTGCGCGACAGATCGAGGCGCGCCACTTCGGACTCCACGCGCTCGGCCGGGATCGGGAACCGGATCGCGCGGCCGCGGTGCACGAGCAGCACGGCCCGTCCGGCGGCGATGCCCTCGGTGATCGCGATGCCCTTCAGGCGCTGCATGGTTCCTCTCCCAGTCCCGTCTCGATCAGCGCACAGAGCGCCGTGACGGCCTCCTCCTCGTCGGAGCCGTCGGCGCTGACCACCAGCGTCGTGCCCCGCGACGCGGCGAGCAGCAGAATGCCCATGATGCTCTTGCCGTCGATCACGCGCTCCCCCCGCGCCAGCCGGATCTGGGCGTGGTACTGCGACGCCGCGTGGACGAAGCGCGCCGCGGCGCGGGCGTGAAGCCCGAGCGGGTTCCTGACCGTGGCTTCACGCGAGACCATCCGCTACGTCTGCCCCTTCAGCAGATCCGATGCGACCCAGATCGCGTTCCGCCCGTCGTCGCGGATCCGCCGCGCGATCTCCTGGAGGCCCTCGGCTTCGCGCAGGTTGGCCAGCTTGATCAGCATCGGCAGGTTCACGCCGGTGATGACCTCGACGCGCCCCTCCTCGAGCAGGCTCATCGCCAGGTTCGACGGCGTCCCTCCGAACATGTCGGTCAGCACGATGACGCCGCTCCCCCCGTCCAGCCGCGCGATCGCCTCGGCGATCTCCGACCGCGCGTGCTCCACGTCGTCGTGCCAGCCGATTGAGACCGCGGCGAAGCGCGGCAGGTCGCCCACGATGGTCTCGGCCGCGTTCACCAGCTCGGTGGCGAGCTGCCCGTGCGTGACGACTACGACGCCGACCATCTCATCGCCCTCTCACCCGAATCCCGTATCCCGTATCCCGTCGAGATCGCATCACCGCGTATCCCGTCGCGATCGCCATCAGTGCGGCTGCCCGATATCGCGATGACGCACCTTGAGACGCACGCCCTCGAGATCCGCCAGCGCCGACCGCAGGGTCTCGGCGAGCATGACCGAGCGGTGGCGCCCGCCGGTGCACCCGATGGCGATCGTCAGGTACGCCTTCCCCTCGTTCACGTACTGCGGCACCAGGAAGCGGAGCATGTCCGTCAGCTTCTCGACGAACAACCGCGTCGCCTCGTGGCGGCGCATGTAGCGGACCACCGCCGAGTCCCGCCCCGTCAGCGGCTTCAGCGCGGGCACGAAGTGCGGGTTGGGCAGGAACCGCGCATCGAGCACGAGGTCGGCGTCCACCGGCACGCCGTGCTTGAAGCCGAAGCTGAGCAGCGTCACGATCAGCGGCTTCCTCCGCGATCGCTCGCGCGCGAACGACATGAAGCGGTCGCGCAGCTCGTGCACGGTGAGGTCCGTCGTGTCGACGATCTCGTCGGCCGTCGCGCGAATGCCCTTCAGGCGCTCCCGCTCCTCCCGGATGCCCTCGCTGACGGGCCGGTCGTGCGCCAGCGGATGCGGCCGGCGCGTCTCGCTGAAACGCCGCACGAGCGCCTCGTGGCTGGCCTCGAGGAATATGAGCGAGGGGTTCAGCCCCGGCATCCTCCGCAGCCGCTTCCAGACGGTCGGGAACCCCGACAGGAACCCGCCCTCCCTGACGTCCACCACGATCGCCACCCGCGGCAGCTCGGTGCCCTGACGCTGCGAGAGCTCGGCAAGGGTGGGAATCAGGGTCGTGGGCAGGTTGTCCACACAGAAATACCCCAGATCCTCGAGCGCACGGATCGCCTGCGACTTCCCTGAGCCGGAGAGACCCGTGACCACGACGAAGCGGCCGCCGCCGCCCTTCCCCGCCTTCCGTGGCGCCCGGGAGGGCGTACGGGCGGGCCGCTGCCGCCGTGCCATGCGCCCGCCCATCACTCGTCCCCGGGGTCGCTCTCGGGCGACACGCCGCCGGCCTCTCCCGAGCGCAGCTGGGCGTCGAGCCGCGCGGCCAGGGTACGGGCCGCGTTGTGCCCGCGCAGGCGCAGCAGCTGCGTCCGGGCCGCGACCTCGACCAGCGTCGCCAGCGCCCGTCCCGGCGCCACGGGCATCCGGACGAGCGGAATGCGCAGCCCGAGGATCTCGTGGGAGCTCTCCTCGAGCCCCAGCCTCTCGTACTCGCGGCCGGGCTCCCACCGCTCGAGCTGGACGACGAGCTCGACGCGCTTCGAGGCCCGGACTGCGGCGATGCCGAACAGCTCTCTGACATCGATGAGGCCGAGGCCGCGAACCTCGACGTGGTGGCGGGTCAGCTCGGGACAGGTCCCGATCAGCACGGTTTCCGCGCGCCGCCGCACCTCCACCGTATCGTCCGCGACGAGGCGATGGCCCCGCCCGATCAGGTCGAGGGCGCACTCGCTCTTGCCGATGCCGCTCTCACCGATGATCAGCACGCCCAGGCCAAGGATGTCCATCAGCACGGCGTGGACGATCTCCCGCTCGGCGAGACTGTCCTCGAGCAGGCCGGTCAGCCGCGCGATGGCGACGCCGGTGGCCGTCGGCGTCAGCAGCACGGGCACGCCTGCCCGATCGCAGGCCGCGAGGGACTCGGGCGGGGGCGCCGATCCCGCGGTGCTGAGCACACAGGGCACGCCGCGCTCGATGGTGCTCGCGATGATCGATCCCCGCTGCTCCGGCGCCTGCCGATCGAGGAAGCTCACCTCGCTCTGACCGAACACCAGCACGCGACCGTGGTGGATGTACTCGTGATAGCCGGCGAGCGCGAGGCCGGTCTTCTGGACGTGCGGGCTGGTGATGCGGCGCGAGAGGCCGTCGCGGCCGGCGAGGACCTCGAGCTTCAGGCCGAACGCCTCGGCGCGGGCGCCGAGCAGCGAGCCGACGGTGACGGCCGGCGTGGTGGGCATCCGGCAGGCGGCGGTGTCAGCGCTCCGGCTCGATCAGACCGAAATCGCCGTCCTTGCGGCGATACAGCACGTTGATCGCGCCCGTCCCGGCGTTGCGGAACACGAGGAAACCGTCGGGGCCCTGCTCGACGGCGCGCGCCGCTTCCTCGACGGAGAGCGGCCTCACGTGATAGCGCGAGGCGCGCACGATTCGCGGCAGCACCTCGTCGGCGGCCGGCAGCAGCGAGGGGGGCGGCAGCACGCGCGCGGAGGTCGCGCGGCGCTTGCGCTCCGCCCACTTGCCCTTCACCTTCTGCGCCTGCTGCTCGATCTTCTCGATGGCGCGGCCGACCGAGTCGGTCCACGTCGCGCCCGAGGTCTTGCCGGCGAGCACGTGATCGCCCCGCATATGCACGGCGATCTCCGTGACATGGCGGTACTTCTCGCGCGTGAGCACCACCTGCGCGGAGACGGCCGAATCGTTCAGGATGCGCGTCAGCTTGGCGACTTTCCGATCGACGAGGTTCCGAATGGTCGGGGTGATGTCGACATGACGGCCGGTCAGCTCGAGACGCATGGGTTCAATAGAGGACCTTCCGCTGGTTCGAGGTCGGGATCTTGAGCTCCTCGCGGTACTTGGCGATCGTCCGCCGCGCGAGCACCAGGCCCTCGCGCTGCAGGATGCTGACGATCTTCGAGTCGCTGAGCGGCTTGCGGGGATCCTCCGCCTCGATGATCTTGCGGATCCGCTGCTTGATCGTCACCGACGAGACGCTCTCGCCGTACGAGCTGCTGATCCCGCTATGAAAGAAGAACTTCATCTCGTACACGCCCTGCGGCGTGTGCATGTACTTGTTCGTCACCACGCGGCTGACGGTGGACTCGTGCATGCCGATGTCGTTGGCGACGTCCCGCAGCACGAGCGGCCGCAGGTGCTCGATGCCGTGGTCCAGGAAGTCCTTCTGGAAGTTGACGATGCTCGTGGCGACCTTGTGGATGGTCTTCTGCCGCTGCTCCACCGACTTGATCAGCCAGAGCGCCGAGCGGAACTTGTCCTTCACGTAGGCGCGGGTCTCGTCGCTGTTGTCCGCGTTCTTGTCGAGCAGCCGGCGGTACACGGGACTGATCCGCATCTGCGGCAGGCCGTCCTCGTTCAGGACCGCGACGTACTGATCCTCGACCTTCACCACGTAGACATCGGGGATGACGTACTGCGACTGCGTCGGATTGAAGCGGCTGCCCGGCTTGGGATCGAGGTGGCGGATGACCTCGATGTGCTCCTTGAGATCCTCGATCGGCATCCCCAGCTTGCGCGAGATCTCCGGCACCTGGTGGTTCTGCAGGAGCCGCAGGTGCTCCGACACGATCTTCTCGGTGGGCGTGCCGTCGAGGCCCAGGTGGCGGATCTGCAGCGTGAGGCACTCCTGCAGATCGCGCGCCGCGACGCCGATCGGATCGAAGCCCTGCACGAGCGCCAGCGCGCGCTCGACGTCCTCCATCGGCCAGGGCCCCATCGCCGCCAGCTCGTCGAACGAGGCGACCAGATAGCCGTCATCGTCGAGGTTGCCGATGATCGCCGCCCCGATCTCCCGGAGGCGATCGTCGTCGGTCTGCAGCGACAGCTGCCACATGAGGTGATCCGAGAGCGAGCTGCTCGTCGAGAGCGTGTTCTCGATCGGCGGCAGCTCCTTCACTTCCTGCGGCTGGCGCGGGCGGTACCCGTCGTCGAGGTAGTCGCCGAAGAAGTACTCGTAGTCGCTGTCGTCCCACGTGTCGGTCGCGTCGCGCTTGACCGGCTCGACGTCCGTCTTCTCGGCCGCCGCCGGGTCGGCCGGCTGCAGCTCCTCGGTCGGAACCTCCTCGAGCAGCGGGTTCTCGACCATCTCCTGCGTCAGCAGATCCGACAGCTCGAGCGTCGACATCGGCAGCAGCTTGATCGCCTGCTGCAGCGACGGCGTCAGAATGAGCTTCTGGACGAGCTTGGTGTGGAGCTTCTGCTGAATCGCCATGAGCGCACGGGCCCTCGAGGGCCACTCTTCCGGATTCTAGTCCAACCGGAAGTCGGTCCCCAGATAAATCCGCCTCACGTCCTCGTCGCCCGCCAGCGCGTCCGGCGTGCCGCTCCGGAAGATGCCGCCGTCGTGCACGATGTACGCGCGGTCCGTGATCTTGAGCGTTTCACGCACGTTGTGGTCCGTGATGAGCACGCCGATGCCCCGCTCCTTCAGGTGAAAGATGATCTTCTGGATGTCGGCGACTGCGATCGGATCGATGCCCGCGAAGGGCTCGTCCAGCAGCATGAACTTCGGCGAGATCACCAGGGCCCGCGTGATCTCGACCCGCCGGCGTTCCCCGCCCGAGAGTGTATAGGCCGGGGCGGCGCCGAGGTGCGTCAGGTTCAGCTCAGCCAGCAGGTCGCGCGCCCGCTGACGCCGCGCGCTCTCTGGGAGATCGAGCGTCTCCAGGATGGCCGTGACGTTCTGCTCGACCGTCAGGCCGCGGAAGATCGAAGGCTCCTGCGGCAGATACCCGATGCCCTTCCGGGCCCGGATGTACATCGGGTCGTCGGTGACGTCGCTGCCATCCAGCAGCACGCGGCCCGAGTCCGGCGCCGCGAGACCCACCGTCATGTAGAACGTGGTCGTCTTGCCAGCGCCGTTGGGCCCGAGGAGGCCGACGATCTCCCCGGAGCTGACATCGAGGCTCACGCCGCGAACGACCGTCCGGCCTCCGTAGGCTTTCGTCAGATCGTGCGTCCGCAGCGTCGCCATTCACTTCGAGCGCTGCCCCGCGCACGTTCCGCCGGTCTTCGTCAGTGTGCGGTTCTCCTCGTTGCCATCGACGAGAATCCTATCAGTCGATCTCCAGAAAGTCAAAGATTTCCCGAATGTTTCGTCACATTCCCGCACGATCTTCACCGGCGCTCCCGTCATCAGATAGCGCCCTTCTCCGCCGAAGTACGTGAGCCGGGCGCCCGTCGCGGAGCGCTGCGGATCCTTCATCTGCACGCGATCGTACGCTTCTGCCCGATCGAGCGATCCACCCTCTTCGAGGAAGTACAGCTCGATGCGGTCCGCCTGGACGTCGCCCTGCGGACCCGTGACGCGCGCGTCGGTCGTGTACGTCGCCCGCCGGTGCTCCTCCTCGTACTTCAGACTCCGGCCCACGGCCGTCGACGGCACCTGGGTGACCTCTCCCGTCGTCTCGTGGCGATCGTCCAGCACGAACGCCGAGCGCACCAGGCCCGGCTTGGCCGCGGCCGGATCGACGTCGGCGGTGAGATTGCCGGTCTTCTCGTCGAGGACGATTGTGTGGCCGTGGATGGTCGTCTCGCCCTGCCACAGCCGCGCTCCGCCGGTGTACGTCGCAAGCCCGTCGCCGCCCGCGTACTGCAGCCGCTCGGCGGTGACGTACACCGGCTCGTCGTCCTCGAGCATGCCCGGCACCGCGCGCTCACGGCCGCCGTTGGTGCCCTGCTGCTTCGGACGCAGCACGCTGCGCACGCCGCCCGACGCATCCAGCGCCGGCCCCTCGAAGCCCACCCCGATTGCCGGCGCCTCGACGGTGAGCCGATCGTCCTCGACACTCGGGTTCCGCCCGCCGTCCGCCTTCACGAGCTGCAGCATTCCCTTCGCGACCTCGTAGCGGGCCTCGTCCGATACCGTCCGGAGCGCCCCGTCCTCGAAGCGCGTGCCGCCGGCGAAGCGCGCTTCCTCGATCTCACCCCCGCTCTCCATCGCCACCTCGAGCGTCCGCGAACGCCCGACTCGATCCGGCTCGCCGGCGCGGCGCTCGCGGAACTCGACGCTCCCCTCGAACCGCGCGGCGCGGAGCCCGCCGTCCGGCCCTCCTGTTCCGGACATCGAACGCGAGCGCACGATCCGCTCGGGCGTCTCTCCGTCAGGTGGAAGCGTGAGCTGGACGCGCTCGCGTGCGGCCATCCGCTCGATGCCGCCGCCCGGCGACAGCGACAGGTCGATCATCTCCGCCGCAATCCGCCGGGCCGCCCCGGCGCGCCCCGCCTCCGCGATCGCGGCCTTTCCCGACAGCACGGCCCGCTCGAGCGTCTCGCCGTCGGGTCCGTACGTGAGGTTCATCTCCCGGCTCTCCATCGCCTGCAGCCCGCCGGGCGCCGCGTCCGGCGTCTCGATGCGCGCGCCGCCGTGCAGATCGAGCGCCTCCAGCCGCTGCTCGTCCTCGCTGAGCCGCGCCACCGCGCTGGCGGCGGAGATGGCCTGCCCTTCCCGCACCATCCGCACCGATCGCTCGAAGCGGATCAGCTTGTCCGCCCGCGCGTACTCCGCGAAGCCCGAGGTGATGTCCGCCGGGCCGCGCCCCTCGTTCGCCGCCACCCGCACCTTCACGCGATCGAGCAGCGTCAGCAGGTCGCGATCCTCGCGGTACGTCATGCCCTGCGAGGTACCGGACATCGACCCCTTGGTGAAGTTGACCCGCTTCCGCGCCCGGACGACATGCTGCGTCTGGTTGTACTCGGCCTCCGAGGTCCGCACCCGCAGGTCGTCCCCCGAGCTCAATCGCACGTCCCCGACGAGGTTGATGGTCGACCGGTCGGCGGGTGCGTGCCCTTCGCGCGCCTCGATCACGAACGTCCGCCCGTCGCGCTCCGTCGTCGCGCGCACGTTGATCAGCTTCATGCTGCCGTCCGCATACTCGAGCATGTGCTCGTACGCGATCGGTCCCGATGACTCGACGCCGCGCATCGGCAGGTGGACGCCGCCGCTGCTCTCCTTGACCGCCTTCGGATCGATGCGCTCGATCTCCTGCGCACCGGTATCCGACGGGCGCTCCCGGATCGTCACGAGGACGAGCGCCACCACGGCCGTACCGACCAGGGCCATCGCGAGGCGCGCACGTTTCTGCCAGGGTGTCATTGGAGTATCGGCGCCACGCCCGGCGGCCGCCTACTTGCACGCGGCCGTACCGATCGCGGGACCATCCACAGATTACACAGATTCCACAGATTTCGCAGGGGTCACGGTCCCGTGTCCGGCGCGCGGGCGCGGGTCGGGGTGAGTCGTTCCGGCACGGGGAAGCCGGACTCTCGCCGAGTCCGGCCAGGGAACGTCAGAGCGCCGCGGTGCTCTCCGGCGCCGCGGACACGGCCACGCACGGCCGGACGTCGCAGAGCGACAGCTCCAGGTAGGTCTCGCCGTTGAACTCGTTGCGGTCGAGCGAGAACGCCACGTCGACCAGGGCGCGGTGCGACTCGAGAAAGGCGTGCCGATCCGCGCCGCGCCAGGCAATGGCCCGCATCACGCGGCCGTCATGGCGGAGGGCCATCTTGTAGTGGCGCTCCTTCAGGCGGCGGGGGCCGTCGACGATTTCCACTCCGGATGCGGAGAACACCGGACGCGGATTGGCGGGCCCGAACGGCGCGAGCGCCGCGAGCTGCGCCGCGACGCGGCCGTTGATGCCCCGGAACGCCAGCGCATCGTCGATGTGGATGCGCGGCCGCAGATCGTCCGGCCCGAGGCGATCGTCCGCGAAGGCATTCACGGCCGCGCGCAGATCCCTGATGCGATCCGCCTCGAGCGAGAGTCCCGCCGCCGCCTTGTGACCGCCGTGGCGCAGCAGCAGCGGCGCGCACGAATCGAGCGCGGCGAGGATGTCGAAGCCCGGGATGCTGCGGCAGGACCCGTGCGCCACGCCGTCCTCGACCGACAGCACGATCGCAGGACGATGAAACGCATCGACGAGCTTCGAGGCGACGATGCCGATGACCCCGCGGTGCCAGCCGGGACCGGCGACGACGAGGACGGTGCGCGCGCCGACCTCCGGATCCGACTCGACGACCTTGCGCGCCTCGGCGACGATCGTGGCCTCTTCCTGCTGCCGGCGGACGTTCTCGGCGTTGAGCTGCTCGGCGAGCTCACGGGCCTCGCCCGCGAGCGCCTCGTCGGAGGCGAGCAGCAGCCGCGTGGCGATATCCGGCGTGCTCATCCGCCCGGCTGCGTTCACGCGCGGCGCGAGGACGAAGCCGATGTGATAGCTGTCGATGGTGCGCCCCGTCAATCCGGACGCCTCCAGCAGCGCACGCAGGCCCACCTTGTGCGGCCCCTTCGAGAGCAGCTCGAGCCCGACCTTCGCAATCACGCGGTTCTCGCCGACGAGCGGCACGACGTCGGCGAGCGTGCCGATGGCGGCGATCTTCACGAAGGCCGGCAGCCACTTCTCTCGCCCCGATCGCTGGCAGAGCCCCTGCACCAGCTTCAAGGCCACCCCTACCCCCGCGAGGTTCTTGTCGGGGTACGGGCAATCGTGCCGCTTGGGGTTCACCACGGCCAGCGCGGGCGGCAAGGCGCTGTCGGGCTCGTGGTGATCGGTGATGATGAGGTCGATGCCGAGCTCCGCCGCGCGGCGTGCCGCCTCGTCCGCCCGGATGCCGCAATCGACGGAAACGACGACGCGGGCGCCCTCGGCGTGGAGCCGCTCGATCGTCGACGGCAGCAGCCCGTAACCGTCCTTCAGGCGATCGGGAATGAAGTGCACCACGTCGGCGCCGAGCATCTCGAGGCATCGGCGGAGGATCACCGTCGAGGTGATGCCGTCGACGTCGTAATCGCCGTGCACGGCGACGCGCTCGTTTCTCGCGATCGCCGCGAGCAGACGGTCCGCCGCCGGACGCAGGTCCGCCAGCGACCACGGATCGTGCAGGTGCGCCAGCGTGGGCGACAGGAACCGCCGGGCCTCATCCGGATCCGCCAGTCCGCGCAGGCAGAGCAGCCGCGCGACCACGGGCTCGAGATCGAGCGCCTGCGCGAGCGCCCGGACGGCCTCCGGTTCGCAGCTCGCC
>Ga0299913_10000174_pt1 | contig 34485 bp, 27 predicted proteins | sample RVTome_9_FD_201360 | JGI IMG/M metagenome (GOLD analysis project Ga0299913, IMG submission 201360) | Soil microbial communities from uranium-contaminated site in the Upper Colorado River Basin, Wyoming, United States - RVT155D38 (version 2) ... | reverse complement strand
CGTGGATATACAGCCGTCTGCCCCCGAGCGGTTCGAACCGGTCCTGGGAGATCGATGGCCGTCGTTCGAAGCCGCGATAGCCAAGGCGAAGGAGCTGTTTGGAGGGCGGACCATCTGGAACGTCAACTCGACGGCCGCGGGCGGCGGTGTGGCCGAGATGTTGCGCCCACTTGTCGGCTACATCAAGGGTGCCGGTATCGACGCGGCGTGGATCGCCATCCAGGCTGGGCCAGAGTTCTTCGCGGTAACCAAACGTCTCCACAACAAGCTTCACGGGGTTGCCGGGGACGGGGGAGTGCTCGGAGCCGATGAGGCGGGTGTCTACGAACGAACCTTGACCGAGGTGGGAGACGAGCTCGAGGATCTCGTGTCTCCCGGCGACGTTGTGATCCTCCACGATCCCCAGACGGCGGGGATGGTGGCAACACTCAAGGATCGAGGAGCGATAGTCATCTGGCGTTGTCACGTGGGCCTCGACACCCCGAACGATCACGCCCGGGAGGCGTGGACGTTCCTCCGGCCATGGGTGGAGCATGCGGACGCATATGTGTTCTCGCGGGAGGTGTTCGTCTGGGAAGACCTAGATGTCACGAAGATCGCCATCATCCCGCCTTCGATCGACGCGTTCTCGCCGAAGAACCAGGAGATGGACCGGTCACAGGTAGATGCCATCCTGCGTTCCTCGGGGCTGATATCGGAGCCATCCAGTGACGATCCGACCTTCATCCGGTCCGACGGGAGCAAGGGAAAGGTCGAGAGACAGGCAGAGATGCTCGGGGCGGGACCGATCCCCGCTGATGCCAGGCTGATCCTGCAGGTCTCGCGCTGGGACCGGTTGAAAGATCCGATCGGGGTCGTCGAAGGTTTCGCTCGCTACATAGCCGGAGCTAACGACAGCCATCTGGTCCTCGCGGGACCTGCGGTCGAAGACGTCGCCGATGATCCCGAGGGCGCGCAGGTGCTCGAGGAGGTTGTGACCGCATGGGAGGCGCTCGACGCATCCGTGAAGGCCAGGGTCCATCTCGCGGTGCTTCCGATGGACGATGGCGAAGAGAACGCTGCGATCGTCAACGCCCTGCAACGGGCCGCCGACGTCGTCATCCAGAAGAGCCTGGCCGAGGGCTTCGGCCTGACCGTCGCCGAAGCGATGTGGAAAGGCCGGCCGGTGGTCGCGAGCAGGATCGGTGGCATCCAGGATCAGATAGAGCACGGCATAACGGGGCTGTTGCTCGACGATGCCAGTGATCTCGGAGCTTTCGGGAGCGCGGTCGATCGGCTTCTCGGTGATCCCGACTACGCGCGAGAGGTAGGGGAAGCGGCTCAAGAGATGGTCACGAAAGAGTTCTTGGGGCCGCGCCATCTCATGCAGTACCTCGATCTCTTGGAGCGATTGATCCAGGAGAGCTAACCCCAACCACCTTCGAGTTTGCGGCGCCCGACGAGCCCTTATACGGGAAGCTCGCGGGGAGCGGGCTCCATCGGGGCCCGTTCCTTGCGGCGCCCCCTTCCTCCGCTGCCCGTCCGCCTATCATCGGACCCGTGACAGTCGGGGAGAGGCGGGGTAGATAGATCACATGATCTTCAGACAGTTCCATCTCGAGAGCTTGGGGCACGCGTCCTACATGGTTGGCGACACCAAGACCGGGAAGGCCCTGATCCTCGATGCCCGGCGCGACGTGGACATCTACTTCGACGCGGCACGAGAAGCCGGATTGAGGATCGCGTACGCGATCGATTCGCATGGGCACAACGATTACCTCAGCGGTATCACCGAGCTGAAAGAGCGCACCGATCTCGAGGTCCTCGCCTTCGCAGATGGCGACTACCGCTACGAGCACACGGACGTCAAGGACGGTGATCGGATCAGCTTCGGAGACGTCGCGGTCGAGATCGTGCACACACCGGGACATACCCCCGAGCACATCAGCCTCTTGATCTATGACAACAGCAGCGACGAACCGGCCCTGTTCCTCTCGGGGGGCGCGATCCTGGTCGGAGACCTCGCGCGACCGGACCTCCTCGGCGGCCGAGAGCAAGCGCGCGAGGCCGCTAAGGAGTACTGCCACACGATCCAGGACAGGATCCTCTTCCGGCTGCCGGAGCACCTCCAGGTCTTTCCCACCCATGTCGCCGGCTCTCTCTGCGGCGGCAACATCGGCAGCCGGTTGTCGACGACCCTCGGCTACGAGCTGAAGACGAATCCGATCCTCGCTCGGGTGGCGTCTTCAGAGGAGTTCGTCGAAGAGTGCATAAGGCTCGACAACCTGCCCGCGGTCCCGCCCTACTGGAAGCGGATGCGTGGGCAGAACATGGAAGGGGTCGCCTCGCTCGGCGTTCTGCGGGAGCCACCGGCGCTGCGCCCCGAGGCTTTCGCCGAAGCCATCGAGGCGGGCGGGTTGGTGGTCGACACGCGCAGCGCCGAGGCGTTCAGCGGTGCGCACATCCCCGGATCTTTGAACGTGGGACTCGGTTCATCGTTCACGACCTGGGCCGGAACGTTCGTCCCGGCCGACGCACGCGTATTGCTCGTGCTGGACCGTCCCGGCGATCTATGGGAAACAACGTGGCAGCTGCTCCGCATCGGCTACGACGTGCCGAGCGGGTGGCTGGCGGGAGGGATGTTCGCCTGGAACACCGAAAGCAGGCCCCTCGAGACGGCTCGCCCGATCACCGTGCAGGAGCTCCACGAACAACGGGACCGGGTCCACGTCTTGGATGTGCGTCAACCGGCGGAATGGGCGAGCGGGCATATCCCCGACGCGCAGTTCATCACCGGGGCGGAGTTGTCCGACCGCCTAGCAGAGGTCCCCGAAGGACGCCCGATCGCGGTGATCTGCGGCAGCGGCTTCCGTTCGAGCGCCGCGGCCAGCTTGCTCCGTCACCACGGACGTGCGCGAGTGGTCAACGTCCTCGGTGGCATGAGCGCATGGAACAACGCAGGCTTCGAGACGACGGAGTAGACGGGCCTTCGACTGTCCCTAGGGACCGATCTCTGAGCTCGCAGGACCGTAGGCGTCGTCTCCGGCGAACTCCGCTCGGAAGAGCCGGCTGCCGCCTCTGAACTTCCCTTCGAGGGGGAACGTCGCCATGCCGTCCTGCGTCACGCCGGTACCGAGTAGCTCACCATCACCGAAGAACGAGATCGTGCGTCCATCGATGGGGACCGAGCTCGTGTCCGTGAGCACCGCAGTGAGGGTGCGGTTCGCCCCGTTCCCGGCCACCGACAGGTCAAGGTTGGATGCGGTCGCGGGGATCGAGACGGTCGCGCTCTCGATGCGCCCGCTCATCGCCGCCGAGACGGTGCCCCAATCCCCCGTACCCACCAGGTCGGCGAGGGCGTAGGCGCGCAGCAGGATCTCGTAGTGGCCGGCGGGAAGGAGGTTGTCCCCGTAAGGGTTGCGGGCCGTCATCGTCAACTGGACCGGGATATCGGAGGCGGAGTCCGCCTCGCCAACTTCGGCCGCCTCGACGACCACGGCGTTGGAAGACCCCTGCGAGGGCCAGCCGCACCCACAACCATCGGGAGCCTCGTCACCCAGCAGCTGGAACAGCACCTTCGCGCCGGAGGCAGCATCCTGCGTGCCTCCGAAGATCTCGGGGACATCCTGTGCCCACGAAGCCGATGCGTCATCCAGTTGAAGGGCAACCGTGATGACCGCCTCGCGGGTAGGCGTGGGCAGGTCGAACCCGATCGTGTACCGGGCGAGGCCCATGGAGTAGCGCGTCGAGCGCGAGAGAGGGGAGTCCTGCGAGGTGAGCTCCGCCGAAGCGCTGAACGATCCTGTTGGGTCTGCCGAGGCGCTCGCCGAGCAGGTCCCGGTGTCCCCCGAGAAACAGGACTGGGTCCCGTTAGAGCCGGTGATCGTGGCGGTGCTCGTCGAGGCCGACCCGGGCCCGGCCACCAGGACGGACATGAGCAACGTCGTGCCGATCAGGAGGGCAGGGATGCGGTTGTTCATGGTCCGACTCCTTCGTTTTCGGGTGGGTTTGTCGCCTTTGGATTCGCCGTCGCTGCCGCAGACCCTTCTCCCGAAGCCTTGTTCTAGATGGGTCCTAGCTGTGGGAACGTGGTCAACGGCGGATGTCGCAGCGGTAGGGCAAGGCAGGAGTGGCGGTCGAACCGACGTATCCACCGACGGCAGTGGTCTCCATCTCGGAACGGCCGGTGACTCGCATCTGGCCCATCATGGAGTGATCTTCGTGGGCCAGGTTGTGACAGTGATACATGTACCGTCCGGTGAACCCATCGAAGCGCATGATCACGCGTACGCGGGCGGATGGATCGACCCGGACGGTGTCTTTCCAGCCCATCTCCGTGGGACTCACCTGGAGATTGCTCCGATCCAGGACCTGGAAGCGAACCAGGTGGATGTGCATCGGATGGGTGACGGATGACTGGTTGTTGAAGGTCCACACCTCTGTGTCCCCGAGTTTCGGTGAGATGTCTATCCGCTGCGCATCGAACGGCTTCCCGTTTATCACCCACTTCCCGGTGGCGTTCTTCCTGAGGACGAACTCCCGTTCGACCACTCCGGGCAACGGCAGGAGCTTCTCGATCTGTCGCAGCACCGGGGGTAGCGAGCTGGTGTCGTCCTCCTCTCGGTTCACTTCGAAGCGCATCAACGGTCTGGCGGCCGTTGGATCGATGGCATCGCCGGCGTCTTGGAGGACGATCCGTGAGCCCACCGGATACTTCGAGAAGTCGATCACGACCTCGGCTCGCTCGGCCGGCCAGAGCGGTATGTCGGCCCCGGGCGTCGGAGCTGCCAGCAGGCCTTGGTCCGAGCCGATCTGGATGAGCGGCTCTCCCGAGTCGAGCGTCAGCCGGTAGCCACGCGAGTGCGATGCATTGAGGATCCGGAAGCGGTACTTGCGATTCGCGACCTTCAGGAACGGCATAGGACGACCGTTGACGAGATAGACGTCGCCAAGCACGTCGTCAACCTTGTCCTTGAAAGCGAACGACCCGTCGCTGTGGAAGCGGCGATCCTGGAGCACCAACGGGATGTCGTACCTGCCCCGGGGAAGGTTGAGCTCCTCTTCGGCCTCGTCCCTGATGATGTAGAGCCCCGCCAGCCCCATGTAGTTGTTCTTGGACGTGTGCTTGCAGAGATGGTCGTGGTACCAGAGAGTCGCCGCTTCTTGCTGGTTCGGGTAGACGTACTCGTAGGTCTGGCCGGGAGCGATGGCCAGACCGGGATGTCCATCGCTGCGCCACGGGACCTCACCGCCGTGTAGGTGTGTGGTCGTAGGGACGCGCAGCGCGTTGCGGCGGCGGATCACTATCTCTCGGCCTCGGGTCGCTTCGATGGTTGGACCGGGGAAGGATCCGTCGAACGTCCACGTCCTGGTGCGTTTGCCCGGGAGGATCTCCGCAGTGGCCTTGCGCATCGTGACCTCGTAGATATCCCGGTTCCTCTCGCGCCGGACCGGACTCATCACTGGGGGGATCGCAAGGGGGACCCGGAACGGCTTGAGGTCGCGCGCGGTCACGACCCCTACGCCAGTGCCAGGCAGAGCAAGCGCAGCGGCGGTTATCGCCGTCATCTTCAAGAACTCGCGGCGCGACGTCATGCATAGGTGATTAGGCGGTCGTCGGCCGTGTCCTGCCGTGTCTGAGGCCTCGGGCATCCAGAAAGTGAAGAAAGGGTTGTTTCGCCCGACCTCTGCTCGTCCTACTCCTCGTCGGTACGCGATAGAGGAAGGCCGGCCGCGGCCCAATCCGGAGCGCCGTCCGCGAGCCTCTTCACCTTGTAGCCCTTGCTCTTCAGGTAGCGCGTTGCCTCTGGAGCAAGTGCACACAAGGGACCACGGCAGTAGGCGACGATCTGTTTGCTCCGGGGCAACTCCTTGATGCGTTTCTTGAGCTCGTGGAGCGGGATGGAAACCGCGCCCGGGATGTGTCCGGCTTCGTATTCCTCGTAGGGCCGGACGTCAAGCACGACCAGTTTGTCCTTGCTCTTGAGGCGTTGCCACAACTCCTTCTTCGTTAGCTCCTCGACGTCGTCCTCGCCGAGGTACTCGTGCACGAGCCGTTCTATATCGGCGCGGCTCTCGCGCGCTATGCCTTGAAGGGCGCGCCAGAAGCCCACCACCTCGAGGGAGGCGAGACGGTAGTAGATGAAGGTTCCATCACGTCTCGTCGTTACCAGGCCCGCGTGCTTGAGGATCTGGAGATGCTGACTGGTGTTGGCGACGGATTGCTGCACTTCCGCGGCCAACGCGTCGACGCTGCGTTCCCCGTTCGTCAGGACGTCGATGATCTCGGCCCGCCGTCCGTTCGAGAGCGCCTTGGCGACCTGAGCGAACCCATCGAAGAGGGCCTCTTTCGTTTCTCGTTTGGTCATGGCGATATCGTAGGTGCAGTCAAGCGTTCACTTGAATGTTTCAGGCGAAGATTCAGGCTCGCATCAACGCCCGCTGCGGCCGTGACCCCCGCCGCCACTGCCGCGGCGGCGGGTAGCCCCCAGAGATCCGCCACCGACCCGAAGACGAGGGCGCCGATGACGTACCCGGCGTCTCGCCACATGCGGAAGAACCCGATAGCTGATGGTCTCCGATGCTCGGGGGCGCCGTCGGCCGCCGCCGCGATCAAGGCGGGGTAGGCGAGCGCGGTTCCGATGCCGAGGACCGCCGCGGCTACCAGGGCCGGGCCGACCCGAGCATCGATAGCGAAAGAAACCAAGGCCGCGGCCTGAAGCATCATCCCGACCCCGATAGGGACACGCCTCCCGATCCGATCCGAGAGGGGGCCGGTGACCAACTGGAGGACTCCCCAGACGACCGGGTACGTGGCTGCAACCGCCGCGATCTGTGTAGTGGAAAGGTCGGCCGTAGCGAGCAGGAGAGGCAACAGCGCCCACACGAACGCGTCGTTCGCGTTGTTGACCAGGCCGGTCCGCGCGCAGGTAAGTAGGTGCCGATCGCGGAACAGTCCCCCGATCGCCAGATGTGGTCTGAGGTTGGTGATCCGGTGGGTGTCCCGGACGATCATCGAGCTGAGGGCGGTGCCCGCGACCACGACCAGGACGCCGAGCAAGAAGGGTTCCGGCCGGATGCCGTAGCGCTCCGCGAGTAGTCCCGACCCGAAGGCAGAAAGACCCACGGCCGCGTAACCCGCGAACTCGTTGAGTCCGACGGCTCGACCGCGTTCGTGATCGCCCGCGAGTTGGATCTTCATCAGCACGGTGGTCGACCACGTGAGTCCTTGGTTCACCCCCAGCAGCAGGTTGGCTGCGATGACCCATCCCCACGTCGGGGCCCACATCAGCATGAAGGGAACCGGCAGACCCACCAACCATCCGGTGATCAGGACCCGTCGGGGGCCGAAGCGTTCTGCCAGCAAGCCGGCGACCAGGTTGCTCGGCGCCTTGGCGAGTCCGAAGGTCACGAGGAATAGAGAAGTGGCAAGCCCGGAGGCGAGACCGAACTCGTGCTCGGCGAGGAGGGGGATCAGCGAGCGTTCTTGACCCACGAGGGCGCCCACGAGGGCATTGATGCCCACCAGCAGGGCGAACTGAGGAAGGTTCGCCCGGATCCCTCTTGGCGTCATCCCGGAAATATACTATTCAAGTGAACACTTGACAATGCTGTAGGGGCAGAGGAGTATGCAGGCAGTTGTCACGATCAACAGAAGGGGGTAGGGAGAGGTGATCTTCCGGCAGTTCCTGCACGAAGAGCGTTCCTGTGCCTCCTACCTGGTCGGTTGTCCCAGCAGGGGCGTCGCAGCGGTCGTCGATCCTCAAGGCGACATCGCGAGCTATGTAGATGAGGCCGAAAGACATGGGCTCCGTATCACGGACATCTTGGACACACACATCCACGCCGACCACCCGTCCGCCGCACGTGAGCTTGCCCGGGCCCTCGATGCGACCCTGCGCCTGGGGGAGGGGGCCGAAGTCGGATTCGACTTCGAACCGCTCGTTGATGGCGAAGAGATCCTCATCGGTAACCGGCGAGTGCGGGTCATCCATACGCCCGGTCACACTCCAGAGCACGTGTCTCTGTTGGTCGATGACTGGTTCGTGCTTACAGGCGACACCTTGTTCGTCGGTGATGTCGGGCGGGTCGATCTCTCACTTTCGGAGCTCGGCGGCGAAGAGTTGAGGGCGCGTGCTGAATCGCTGCATGGGTCGCTCCAGCGATTGCTGGAGCTACCCGACGACACCGAGATCTATCCCGGGCACTACGCCGGTTCGACCTGCGGTCGTGGCATGGATGGCAAGACCATCTCGACGATCGGTCGTGAACGCCGAACCAACCCGGCACTCAACCTCGACCTCGAGGATTTCGTCGGCTACCAGCTCTCGAGTGTTCCACCACCTCCCGAGGACTTCGACGAGATAAAGCGCGCCAACCTGGCGCTTGTACGGCCTGGAGGAGGTGATCGACGGGAGGCGTTTCGAGGACGGTAGTTCGGTCGATCCTGAGCGGGCAACCCTGCCCCTGAAGAAAGGTTAAGAGATATGACAACCGCAAGTGCTGATGTTCGACTCACCGATGCTTCTGATGCAGGTCTAAGGACCGGCACGGGGCTCATGATGTTCGCCGCTATCGGGTTCATCGGGTATGCGTTGATCTTCTTCGTACGGAACTTCACCGACAGCTTCCTCGAGCTCGGCATCGGGGGCAGCGAGGTGAGTGTCGGCAAGGATCAGATCATCGAGTTCAGCCCGTCGCTGTATCACTACGTGGGCCACCTGCACATCGCCGTGTCCGGCTTCATCGCCGCTACCGGCCTCGCGGTTGCATTCCTGGTGTGGTTCGGCGTGCGACGCGGGCACATGTGGGCATGGGTTGGAGCCGTCGCGGCACCGGTGCTTGCGCTCGCCGTTGCATTGCCGGCGCACTACCCCAACGACTTCGACACGCTGGGCCACCTCGGCCTTATCTACCTGGCGACCCTGATCTTCGTCGCCGGGGCCTTGCTCTCCCTGAAGGCTCTCCTCGGTGGTGCACGCAAGTAACGAGAACCTCCCCTCCGTCATCGCGTAAGACCGCGCCGTCAAACGGCCGGTCAAACGCCCTCGATCCATCGTGGGTTTTCGAACGGCTCGACGGGAGCCCATGAGAACGGAGGGGTGCGATGCAAAGGGTGCTCGGAATGGTGTTCATGGCTGCTGCCCTCGCTTCTTGCGGGGGCAGCGCCGCGGGCGGTTCAGCGGACGGGCCGGACGACGCGCAGTCGTTCACGATCGAGATCGTCGCCGATGACTTCTCGTTCGCGGTGCCCGAAGTTGTTCCTGCCGGCCAGGTGGAGATAAGCCTTGAGAACACCGGGAAACAGCCGCATCAGGCGCTGATCTACCGTCTCAACAACAACGTCGCCTACGAGGATTATGTCGCCGCTGTGTTGGAGGATGACGCCAACGTGCCCGCCCTGTCCGAGCGACTCGGCGGCGTGAACTGGGGCCTGGGAGCGGGTGACTCACAGATCGACAGGGAATCCAAGCCCTACGAGCCTGGGACCTACGCGGTCATCTGCTTCATCCGCGATCCCGACAGCGGCAAGAGCCACCTCACCCTTGGCATGATCTCCCGGTTCACCGTCGAATGAGCAACCCGGTTGCTCACACCTCAATGCTTGCTCACAATGGGGCGGGAGCTGATGCCATGGCGATCGAGATCAAGCTGCTCGGCGCGCCGAGTGTCTCCATAGACGGAATCCAAGTGCGGCCGCGTGGCCGCAAGGTGTGGGCATTGCTCGCTTACCTGGTCCTGGCCGGCCACGACGTCGCTCGCGTTCACCTCACCGATCTCTTGTTCGGGGAGGCCGACGATCCTGCTCGAGCCCTGCGTTGGAACCTCACCGAGCTCCGACACCTCCTCGGTCCCGACGTTGTGGGGGCCGGCGACCCCGTGACACTTGCACTGCCTCCCGGCGCGAGCGTTGACGTCGCGGCGCTGGCAACGCCGCACCTGTCCTCGGTGCCGGTGGACTCGAGCCGCGACCTGCTGGAGGGCATGACGTTCGGGGGATGTCCCGCGTTCGAGGCATGGCTCGTAAACCAGAGGCGTTACCTGCGATCGCGTGCAGCCGACCTGCTACGCAACGCGGCCATCGCATCGTTGGCCGCGGGGGAGACGGATCGTGCTATCGATCATGCGGTCCGGCTCGTCGCGCTCGATCCTTTGGAGGAGTCGAGCCAGGCATTGTTGGTCAGGTGCTACGCGGTTGCAGGCGATGCCGACGCGGCCACGCGCCAGCTCGAGGCATGCCGCCGGCTCCTCCACAGCGAGCTTGGGGTCGAGCCATCCGACGCAGTGGTCTCCGCCGTGCACGCGTCCCCCGCGATGGTCGTGCGTTCGCCGGCGGGAGGGCGACGCGCGATCCAGGCTCAGATCGAGGCTGGTCGGGCTGCGACCCGAGCGGGAGCCCTCGAGGCGGGCGTCGAGTGCTTCCGCCGCGCGGCGGCAGAGTCCCACTCGCTCGGTGATCTTGAGCTCGGTCTCCGGAGCCTCATGGCGCTCGGGTCGGCACTGGCACACGCGGGCGTGGACCGCCACCAGGAGGCGGCGGCCGCCCTGCATGGCGCTATCACTGCGGGGCGTCGGCTCGACCGCGGCGGCGTGATCGCCGAGGCGCACCTGGAGCTCGCGTGGATGGACTTCCTGCGTGCTCGCTACGAGCTCGCCCGGGTACAGATCGATGCCGCGCTCGAAGAGGCGCCGGGCGACGAGGCGGTCAGATGCCTGGGGCTGTGGATGAGGGGCAAATGCGCGGTCGAGACGGGCGACTACGCGGGCTCGCTGGCCGATCTCACCGCCGCGGTCGAGCTGGTGGAGAAACTCGACGATCCGATGAGGCGCTGCTACTGCCTTGCTTCCCTCGGCCGGACCTATCTGATGATGGACGAGCGCGCGAGAGCTCGCCCCCTACTGGAGCAGGCGCGAGCGATCGGCTCGGCCGGGGGTTTCGCCTGGTTCACCCCTGTGCCCGAGTGTTTCCTCGCCGATCTCGAGCTCGCCGAGGGCAACGTGGCCCGCGCCGAGGATCTCCTGGACGGAGCCCGTGCCACCGCGGTAGCGGTAGCGGACGCATGCCTCGAGGCACAGGCCATGCGAGGGCTCGCCCTCGTGCACGAGGCCCGCGGGAACGACGAGGAAGCCATCTCGCTTCTGACCGACGCCCGTGCGCGACTCGTTGCCTTCCCCGATTGGGAATGGACGCTCGCCCACATCCTCGACGCCCTCGCTCGGATAACCGCGGAAGGGCCGCACCCCACGGCCGAGAGATGGCTGCAGGAGTTGGAGGTCGTCGCCGGCCGCTCCGGTATGAAGGAACTGCTCACTCACGCCTACATCTATCGCGCCGCTGCGGGGGATGCCGGGGCGTTGGAGATAGCAACCGTGCTCGCGGCCGAGGTCGACAACCCTGCGCTTCATCGGGCCCTAGCGACCAGCGAGCTAACCTCGAACTAGATCGTCAAGCTGCCTGGGGAAGCCGAACCTCTGGCTGCGTGGTTGGGTCGAGGGAGGGGGGTTGTGGCGCGGGAAGCCGCAAGCGCTTGAGCATCAGCGCGTTCACGGCTACGAGGGAACTCGAACCAGACATCGATAGCGCGCCTTTTCTTGGCTTGACCTACCATACCCCCCTAAGGTATTACAGATGTCAAGCCCGACGATCGAGGAGGAGCCATGAGGGGCTATTACGCCAACAAGGAAGATGTACAGGCGCGCCTGCGTCGGATCGAGGGTCAGGTGCGGGGTATCCAGAAGATGGTCGACAACGACAAGTACTGCATCGACATCCTGACCCAAGTGAATGCAGCGACGAGCGCTCTCAAACAGGTAGCGGTGGGATTGCTCGACGATCACATAAGGCATTGCGTCGTGAACCAGACCGAAGACGGCAAAGACATGATCAAAGAGGCGACCGCAGCGATCGATCGCCTAGTCAAGTCGTAGGGGGCCGACCATGAGGTCGATAACCCGATAACGACAGGAGGTCCGCACGGGCCTAGCGCCCGCTTAGAGCGCGCCCGGGGGGATTCGAACCCCGACCTCGGATCAGTAGGTCGAAATCTTGGCAACCCCCTGACCTGCGCTTTTCCTCGAAAACGTACTCTGAACAAGAAGGGAGCTCACTGAGCGTCTACTGAGCCCATTGCCCCCAGCAGCGGGCCGACCACCGGAGCGAATTGATTCGCGAGGTCGAAGAGGCCGTCAACGCGTTTCGATTCTGGCTCGAGCTGTGTCATTACGTTCACCCCTAGGTAGAAGCAGAGGACGGAATACGCGATCTCCCTCGGCGGAATTACCTGGAGTAGGGGATTGTCGTCCAGTCCTTTTCGAATCGCTCCTTCGACGAAGTCCAACCACGGTTCGGCGCGTGCGATCAATTCCGGACCGAGTTCGCGGTGAGCGAGACTGGCTGCGACCATCTCGGTGAAGATCGTGATGTGCCCACCCTCGACGTCCTCGCGATAGATCTGACGAGCAACGGCCAGCAGCCCCTCTAGATCCTTAGCTTCCTCGACCGCTTCCGAATAGCGAAGCATCCGAATCTCGCTGCTGTGATCGAGAGCCGCCAGTAACAACGGATGAAGACCTCCGAAGTAGTAGGAGATCAGCGCCGAATTGAACCCCCCCCGGCGGGCTACTTCCCTGATGCTGGTGCCGGCGTATCCGACGTCCTTCAAGGACTCGATTGCCGCTTCGATCATTTGCTCCCGGCGATCCGTCCGCCGTGCCTCTGCTCGTGCCATCCGGCTCACCTCGATTTGCCTCGCTAGTGTGTTAATCATATGATTAAATCAGTCGAGTAACAACGAGAGGCGGATTTGATGGACAGCGGCGGTTCACCAGGGCAGGACCCGAATCTGCGGAAGGCTCTTCTCATCATTTTGGTGTGGCTTGTTGCGATCGGCTGGAGCGTCTACCTGATCGCTGGCGAGGTTCCCCACCGCAGCGATGGCTTCGCGGTCGTCGTTCAAGTGATGGGTTCCCTTGGGATCCTGTTCGCCCTCTTCCTCGTGATGAAGCCCGAATCGAAGCCGGACCTAGAAGGGCCACAGGCCGAACCAGCTGCCACAAGCGACCCGGTGTGGATGGGTTCGTCTCTCGGAGCAGGCAGGTGGGCTCTCATCACGATCACGCTCGCCCTTGCCGTTGGTGCGATCGCCTACCACCTGATGCACGGGTCGTCCTTGCACCAGTCGGTTGTCTTCTTCATCGGAGTCCCCGCTGTCCTCGCGGTGATCCTTTCACTCACGCCAAAGGCGAAGAGTGCAACGGGGGTCATCGTCAAGGGCATCACGCTCGCGTTGTTGCTCTCCGGAATCGTGTTCGCGGAAGGGTTCGTCTGCATCCTCATGGCCGCGCCGCTTTTCTATCTAGTGGGAATCGTGATCGGTTACCCGATAGATCGAGTGCGGCGTAAGCGACAGTCTGAGGGCAAGGCGTACTCAATCGTTGGTGTCGGGTTGCTCCTGTTGAGTGTTGAAGGGGTAGTGCCGGGGACGTCGTTTCCCAAGCACGAGGCAATCCGTGTGGTCCGAACCGTCAACGCATCTGTCGGTGAAGTCCGTCACGCTCTGGCAAGTACTCCGGACTTCGACAAACCGCTGCCCTTCTATCTGAAGCTCGGTTTTCCACGTCCCGTCGGTGCAACCGGTGAGGGTCTCGAAGTAGGGGACCGTCGGACGATCTTCTTTGGCGACGAATCACCCATGGAGCCGATGGGGCAATCGCGCCACCATTCACCAGCCAGCGAGCCCCGTGATGGCGGAGGTTCCTTGGAGTTGGAGGTAACTCGCAGCACCGCACACTCGCTCGTGTTCAGACCAACGGCCGATACCACTGCCTTCACGCACTGGATCGGCTGGGGCCGCTCGATCGTTTCATGGAAAGCCATCGACGGCGATACGACCGAAGTTTCGTGGTCGTTCCATTACGAAAGACGACTGTCACCTTCCTGGTACTTCGCGCCGTGGCAACGCTATGCCGCAACCAAAGCTGTTGGGTATCTCATCGATACGGTTGCAACTCCACGAGGCCCGAGTTGATCCTTCGCTCTGCGTTGTCCCTGGCTCCTCTCGTGTTGGCCGTTGGCATCGCACTGATGCAGCGCCCATCGCGGCGATCGATGGCTGGAGTTCTCGTCGCAGTGGCGTGGAATGCGTGGTCGCTGCTCGTCGTCAATCTCGTAGCGGTCCACTTCGGGTGGTGGGAATTCGATGCCAGCCTTCCTTCCATCCTTGGCGTCGCCGTTGAACCCTGGCTCGGGTGGACGATCCTGTGGGGCGCTTTCCTGCCGTTGGCTGCTTCTAACCGGCCTCTGCTACCGATGCTCGTGGGTGTGTTCTGGCTCGACCTCATCGCGATGCCGTTGCTGAGCCCGGTCTTGGTTCTTGGCCGAGGCTGGCTGGTTGGCGAAGCCGCTGCGCTTGCCCTCGCACTCATGCCCTCCTTGCTCTTCTCGCGATGGACCGCGACTGACACCAATCTCAGGCGAAGGGCCGCGATGCAGGTGGCCACTGCCGGCGCCTTCCTTCTTTGGTTGGTGCCGACGGCAGCGATCGCGAAGGCTGACAGCTGGGATGCGGTCTCCTCGATGCCTACATGGCGCTTAAGTCTGGCCGCGCAGATACTCATTGTTCCGATCGCGCTGGGAGTACGTGCCGTGAGCGAGTTTGTTCACAGGGGACAAGGGACTCCGACCCCGTACGACCCGCCCAAGCAACTAGTCACGAGTGGTCCCTACTCCTATGTTCGAAACCCGATGCAGTTATCAATGGTGCTCATCTTTGGAGTCGGCGCAGCGGCGCTATGGAACCCGTGGCTGCTCGCAGGCGCAACCATCTCCTTCGCGTATGGGACGGGGTTGGCGAGTTGGCATGAAGGGACTGATCTCGAGGATCGATTCGGAGAACGGTGGATCAACTACCGGGCAGAAATCCGAAACTGGATCCCTCGCTCGAGGCCTTACGTCGAAGGCGAGTCGCAACTCCTCGTTGCGTTCTCGTGTTCCACGTGCAGTTCGGTCGGTCGATGGTTCATCGCAAAGCAACCTGTCGGTCTGAGGATCGCACCGGCTGAGTCTTCCGGGGAAGTGGGGATTAGGAGAATTGCTTATCTGCCACCGTCGGGCGAAGCGAGTCGAGGCGTAGTGGCCGTGGCGCGCGCTCTCGATCACATCAACCTGGGGTGGGGTCTGATCGGATGGATCTTGAGTTTGCCGCTGGTGCTCCAATTGGCCCAAGTGATTGCCGATGTCTTCGGCCCCACGCCCCACGTCGTCTCTGGGCTCCCATATGACCGCTCGGCTTGTGACTTGGACGGGCGACAGCCAGTCTCGTAAACCTGTCTTAGCCACCTATCGTGGTTCAGTGTCAAACATCACCGCAACTGTCAACGATCAGCCGAATCACCTGAATATCCAGCGCGCCCGGAGGGATTCGAACCCCCGACCCTCGGATTAGAAGTCCGACGCTCTATCCAACTGAGCTACGGGCGCAGAGTGTCAGTTTCGCAGGTCAGGGATCGAAATCTCGTTCGATTTCCAGGATTCCGACAACCCACTTCTAACACTCCTCTCCATGGGTTCTTGAAGACCAGGGCGTCCATCGCTGTCGACGAGGGGCGTCCATGCGGTCTCCATGCACTAAATCGTAGTGTTTCGGCCATGGCGGGAGGCTTGGATCGACGTCTGCCATCTGGCGACGTGACGTTTCTCTTCACCGACATCGAGGGTTCGACGCGCCTCTTCCAGCGGTTGGGCGAGCGGTATCCCGTGGCCCTGCGACGTCACCACAGCATCATCCGGGCCGCCATCGCTGCCCACGGAGGCCACGAGATGGAGACCGAAGGGGACGCGTTCTTCATTGTGTTCGCGGAAGCGTCGTCCGCGGTCACCGCTTGTCTGGCAGCGCAAAGAGCGATCTACGAAGAGAACTGGCCGAGCGGTGGAGCGATCCGCGTGCGGATGGGCCTCCACACGAGCGAGGCTCAACCTGTCGATGGCGAATACATCGCGCTCGCGGTGCATCAAGCAGCTCGCGTCGCCAGCGCGGCCCACGGAGGCCAGGTGATCGCATCGAACGCTACCGCCGAACGCGCGCGCGAACATCTGCCTGCAAGGGCGACGTTAACGGATCTCGGCGCCCATCTCCTCAAGGATTTCGACGAGCCGTGCGGCTTGTTCCAGCTTTACCATCCCGATCTTCCCTCGGCCTTTCCCCCGTTGCGCGTCGCGTCGGCGCGGCGCGACAACCTGCCATCGTTCCGGACCTCGTTGATCGGCCGTGGAGACGAGCGCGTCGCAGTGGCGACCTTGCTGCAACGCGAACGGGTCGTCATCGTCACCGGTCCCGGGGGCGTGGGTAAAACGCGGTTCGCGATCGAGGTCGCCAACGACATCCTGGATCGATATCCAGGTGGGACTTGGTTCGTCGACCTATTGGGAGTGACTGAGGGCACCGACGTTCCCGCCGCCATCGCTCACGCTCTAGGCGGGCGGGGGGCCGAGGGAGCTGACGATCTTGACGGAGTTTGTCGGTGGCTGGCGGACAAGAGCGCGTGCCTCGTACTCGACAACTGTGAACACGTTGTCGACTCGAGCGCGGCAGCGGTTGCGACCATTATCAACCGCTGCCCCGGGGCGACCGTGCTGGCAACGAGCCGCCTCCCCCTTGGGGTCTATGGCGAGCAACTCTTCCGGCTGGTGCCGTTGGCTTCGCCGGCCGCGGATCGGGACCTTGACCTTGCGGCGCTGGAGCGCAACGAGTCGGTGCGACTGTTCATCGATCGGGTCCGTCTGGTACGACCGGGGCTCGATGTCGCTGCGTACGGGCCCGACATCGCGACTATCTGCCGCCGCCTCGACGGTGTCCCACTCGCCATCGAGCTGGCGGCAGCTCGGGCAAGAGCATTCGACCCTCCGGAGATAGCTAAGCGGCTCGATGACCGTTTCGCGCTGCTCGCGGAGCGCGTTCGAGGTGGCGACAGTCGAAAGCAGGGCTTGCGTGAGGTGATCGACTGGAGCTATGACCTGTTAACGCCGACGGAACGGAGCTGCTTCCGGCGTCTTGGAGTCTTCGCCGACGGGTTCTCACTCGATGCGGCTCGTGACGTCGCGGCGACCGACGGGATCTCCCATGACGCCGTGGCCGACGCCGTAACGGCGCTGGTCGACCACTCGCTTGTCGAGTTCGGGGGCTCTGATCACGCTCCCTACCGCATGCTCGACAGCATCCGTGCGTACGCGGTCGCGCAGATGTACGAGGCGGGGGAGGCGGAAACCGCCGCTGTGCGACTCCGGGACTTCTATCTGGACCTTGCCGAGCGAGCCGCGCCCGCTCTAACGGGTCCCGAGGGGGTCAGGTGGTACGAACGCCTCGCACGCGAGCAGAACAATGTCGCGGCCGCCTTGGCACTCTCGGCCGACCGAGGGGATGTCGACGAACTGACCCGGCTCGTGATCGCTATGACTGAGTTCTGGCCCGTGTTCGGGCGTTACCGCGAGTGCCTTCGATGGTGCGAGGTGGTGATCGATCTCGACGGGGTGCCCCCCTACGCGCGGGCAAGGGCGATGCTCGTCGCGACCCGTATGGCCAGGATCCTTGGTGACAGGGCGCGCAGCGAGGCGATGGCGGATGAGACGCTTGCAGCAGCTGAAGCACTAGACGACGCCGATCTCATCGCTCGTACGAAAGACGCGCTCAGCTCACTCAAACTCGGCGCCGACGACCTCGATGGGGCCGAGAGGCTCGCCGTGGAAGCGATCGCCCTGGCGGAAGAAGCCGGATCGTGGATGACGGCGAGTTCGGCTAAAGAGAGCCTGGCGCTTGTGTTCGAGCGCCGAGGTCTGTACGACCGTCAGGTGGCCGTCCTCGAGGAGGTGTGCGAGACCTACGCGGCGTACGACGCCCGGCGTCGGCTGGCTCGGGCAGTGGGCAACCTCGGCATCGCACATCTCCTACAGGAGCATGTTCCAGAAGGTGAAGCCCTGCTCGAGCAAGCCCTCGACCTCCGGCGCGAGGTCGGCGATATCCACGAGGTCGCCAACATCCTGGCGAATCTCGGTTACATGGCATTCACGAGGGGCGACCTCGATGACGCGGTGAGGCTGACGACCGACGCGCTCGAGATCGCGCGCGAGATCGGACATGCGCTTACCACGGCGTTCGTGCTCAACAACCTGGCCGAGTCGCTCGCAGCTGCTGGCGAACGTGGCCGCGCTCGGGAGGTCTACCTCGAGTGTCTCGACATCGCCGCCCGGATCAAAGACACCGAACGGATGTGTTTCTGCTTCGACGGGCTGGCAGCTTTGGCTCTCGCAGAAGGCGATGCCGCCACAGCCGTGCGCTTGATCGCGGCCGCCGACGCCCTGCGCGCTCGGAAGGGCGTAACGCTCCAGCGCCCGTACCAGCTTGCCAACGAGGCTGCCCTCGTGGACGCCCGCGATCAGCTCGGATCGGTTGCGTTCGATGATGCGTGGCGATCAGGAGCAGCCCACGAAGTCGACGAGCTCGTAGCTTCCCTAGCCCCAATTACTGCGAGGCGCGGAAACTAGTCGGTCGAACCTTTCTACTCTTACGTATGAAGTTTGCGATCAGAAAATAAATGGCCTGTCCTGGGAGCGATTCACGGTCCCCCTCCCACATTTTCGGATAGAAGTCCGACGCTCTATCCAACTGAGCTACGGGCGCTTTCGCTCATTCTTCCAGGTCAAGGGCGCGATGTCGGCTTCTGTACCTTTCCGGCCGAGGGGGTTGGCCCCATCTGATTTCTACTTTTACGTATGAACTCGGTGTCGGGAACTCAATAGCCTGGGCCCTTGGGAACGTCCTGAGTTGAGCTCGGTCGTGATCAGGGGCGAGGGGCAAGCGATGAGCGGATCGGCGCGGGGTGCGGTCGGGACTGTGGCGGTCCTGTTAGTGGCCGCGTTATCCGCCGGCACCGGCGTAGCTCAGCTCCCATCTCAGGTGCCCAGCTTGCCTTCATTGACGGCGGAGATGCTCCTTGGCATGGCCAAGGTCGACTTGCCCACGGAAGACGGGGTAAGCCTTGAGATCCATGCGGACTTCCCCGAGGAAGCTCCCTTGCTCCTAGACGGTCTCGAGATCTATTCGCTGACGGCGACCATCACACCGGAAGGCCAGCTCGTTCTCGGTAGCACTAAGACCGCCCAGACCGCTGCGTCGGGGGACGGAGGAACGCCGGAATGCAGTGACGATGCGTTCGTCCCCACGGGGCAGAACTGGGCGGCGGAGAACATGCCCGTCCGGTGGGCGATGAACCGTCGCTCGATCCCCCGGTCGCTTTCGAAAGACCTGACGCATCTCGAGATCCGTAGAGCCCATCGCATCTGGACGCACGTTTTCAGTCGTTGCATAGACACTGACCCGGTGTCCTTCGACTACGCCTACGCGGGCACCACTTTCAGGCACCCGGACTTCGACGATGTCAACGCGGTTGACTTCGGTTCGCTGGGTGGAGGCATCCTCGCGCTCAACTACGTCTGGCACTCGGGGACCAACATCCTCGAAGTCGACCTCCGCCTCAACAAGAAGGATTACAGATGGACAAACGTCCCGGGCGTGAAGCGCTATCAGGTCAAGAACGTCGTCACTCACGAGCTCGGACACCAGTTCGGCTTGGATGACCTTGGTGACCCGCACGGTGCACTGACCATGTTCGGCAGGATCGCGAAGGGCGAACGCAAGAAGATCTCGCTGGGCCGGGGAGACGTTCGAGGGGCCGAGCTTCTGAGCCCTTAGGGCCGCGGGCATTCTCGAGGATGTGGGCCTGCTTCTAGCCGATCGGTGAGGGCGTGGTTGAGCACTAGGCTCGCCGGATGCACGTTCAGGTTTCCGTAAACAACCGTCGCGTCGATCTCGTTCTGCGGCGCCCCGAGGTGCTCAACGCGATGGACTTCGGTGTCTTCGACGCCCTCTCGTCTGCCGTCGACGAGATCGCCAGCACAGATGGCACGAGGGTGGTCGTAGTGAGCGGTGAGGGGCGCTCGTTCTCGAGCGGGATCGACACCTCGACCTTCGGGGAGCTGATGGGAACCCCGAGCGAACGGATCGAGCGTGCGCAAGCGCCGTTCCGCAAGCTCGCGGCCTTGCCCATCCCGACGATCGCGAAGGTCCAGGGACACGCGTTAGGCGCCGGTCTTCAACTCGCCCTTGCGTGCGACGTCCGCATCGTGGCCGAGGACGCGTCTGTGGGATTACTCGAAGGGAAGTACGGGATCATCCCCGACCTCGGTGGGACCCAGCGACTACCTCTCCTGGTTGGACCGGGATGGGCCAAGAAGATGATCTGGCTCGCTGAGCGCATCGACGGCGCTACCGCCGGCAGGATCGGTCTCGCAGAGGTCGTCGTCCCGGCGAACGAGCTGGATGCTGCCGTGGACGGGCTGGCAGACCGGATCGCCGCGGCTCCGCCGCTCGCTGCGAGGCAGGCGAAGCAGCTCGTTGATCTTGCCGGAACCGTCCCACATGCAGCGGGCATGGACGAAGAGGCTCGTGCGCAGCTGGGGCTCCTCTCGAGCAACGACTTCGGCGAATCGATCTCCGCTTTCATCGAAGGGCGGGACCCCGACTACAAGGGTGATTAGAGACGGGAGACCATGTAGATCATGTCGCGATCATCGCCGGGGGCGACCCTGATCGCGTCGGGTATCCGGCCCACGATCTGGTAGCCGAATCGTTCGTAGAACCCCTCGGTCCCCGTCTTGCCGCGCACGGTCAGTTGCAACTGCTCGAGGCCGAGATCGTCGCGAGCTGCTCGGGTGATCTCCTGCATCAGGGCGGTACCGATACCCCCGCCCTGCAGCGATGGCCGCACCTGGAGCCGCTTGACCGTGGCCCAGTGCTCGAACAGGGGGCCGGGATTGTGGACCAAGAACGCGAACCCACTGGGGTCACCATTCATGTAGACGACGACGAGATGGTCGTCGCCTTCCTCCACCGCTCTGAACGCCTTGTCGGAGAGCGTCTTCACATCGTCTGCAGTGGCGTCGAGCGGAGTCCCTACCGACCCACCCGCTCGGCCTACGTCTAACCAGATCTGTTCGAGTCGCTCTACGAGCTCGGCAGTGAGCTCGGGGTCGAGCTTGAACGAGAGGTTCACTCCGTACGCGAGTAGGTGTCGAGGTAGGCGACCGTGTACTCGATGATCTTCAGGTAGTCCTCGACACTGCAGTTCTCGTTCGGTGCATGGATATCCGAGGTCGGCCGGTAGACGCCGGCGGGGGAGACTGTTGGCACTCCGAGCCCTCTAGCGATCACGTGCATCGGTCCGGTCGCGATCATCATCGGCGCCACCGCGGGGGGAAGCTCGAAGGTCTCTTCCGCGGCTTCGATGGCCGCGCGGCCTAGTGCGAAACCGGGCTCCGAGCGGACAGGATGCTCCATCGAGAAGCTATCGATGGTGATGTCGTCGAACCCGCGCTTGTCGAGGTGTTTCCTGAGTTTGGCGACGATGTCGTCGGGGTCCTGGTTCGGCACGAGGCGCATGTCTAGCTTCGCCATCGCCTGTTTGGGCAGGACCGTTTTGGATGCTCCCGGGACGGTGTATCCGGTGACGATCCCAGCGATGTTGCACGTCGGTTCGAAGAAGTAGCGCTTCAGGAATTCGAGTCCCGTGACGTTACCTATGAAGCTGTCTGTTCCGAGTCTCCGTCTCTCGGTCTCTTCGTCGAACGGGAAGCCTTCGAGGATCTTGAGGTCCTCCGCGGTCGGCTTCTCAACGTCGTCGTAGAAACCTTCGATCAGCACGGTGCCGTCGGGAGCGCGCAGGGTCGCGAGAGCTTCGACCATGTGCCACGCGGGGCTCGGCGCATACACGGCGAACGACGAGTGCTGGTCCTCGTTAAGGCCCTTGTGGTTCAACTCGACGTAGGCGAGACCCTTCGCCCCGAACACGAGTGCAGGCCGCCCGGAATGGTCGATGCCCTGGCCTTCCCAGATGCACCCGTCGGCCTTCAGCTCGTCGGCGTTGCGCTCGACGATCTCGTGGAAGTTCTTCGAACCCGTCTCTTCTTCGCCCTCGACCAGGAACTTGATCGTGAACGGAACGTCTCCGTAGACCTCTTTATAGACCTCGAGGGCCGCGAGCCGGGCAACGAGATCCCCCTTGTTGTCCGCCGCACCGCGCGCGAAGAACAACCCACCCCTGATCTCGGGTTCGAACGGTTGCGACAGCCACTCGTTCAATGGATCCACGGGTTGCACGTCGTAGTGGTCGTAGAAGAGGAGGCTCTTGGATCCGCCGCCCAGATGTCCGAGGAGCGCGTCCGGCGCATCCTCGTGGGTGAGCCGTTCTACCGTCGCGCCCAGTCCGGTCAGCTTCTGCTCGACCCACACCGCCATCTCTGCGAGCCCGGCGGGATCGGTCGCCATCGAGGGGATCGAGCAGGCCTCGGTGAGCCAGCCGACATACTTATCGGCCCTATCCCGAACCAGCCCGGCAACGTCTGTCATGGAGCGGGTGAAGAGAATCGAACTCTCGTCATCAGTTTGGAAAACTGAGGCTCTACCATTGAGCTACACCCGCAATGGGGCCGATTGTAATCGGGCCGGGGCGCCGCTCTTCGGGGAACGGTTGACACCCGTGTCCGCTGAGCGGACATAGATGTCAATAGAAACGTATCGGTCGGGGCGGCCGGATTCGAACCGGCGACCTCGTCGTCCCAAACGACGCGCGCTAACCAAGCTGCGCCACGCCCCGTCCATCCATCTTATTTGGATGTCCTCCGAGCTTGGATGAGGCGCTCTTGGGTCCTGATTCGGTGACAGTTGGCGCAAACGACTTCACATTTGCTCAATTCAGCCAGGAGCTTCTGGGTACCCGATGAATAGACCAAGGTAGAGATGTTGGCTTCCTTGTTCCCCAGGTGATCGAAGTCCATGACTTGCGGGGGAAATCTCTGGCCACAATCCTGACAGGGCTGGGCCTTAAGTCGCCTGATCAACTCTTGATGGCGCCGGATCCGAGCCCTGCGGCGAGCAGCCACTAGGTTTCGATGACGAGCTCGATTGCCACTTTCGGAGTACCAGACTCGCCAGGCCGCGTTCTCGCACTCTTCACAATAGGACTGCCGCCGGGTGTGTCCAGAGTCTCGCCAACCGAATTGAGATGAATCCTTTTCCTGTTGGCACTTTTGGGCAGCGACGCAATTCGCTCATGTCCAAGACCCTAAAAAGCCCCTGTGACACTTATTCGGTCTCTCCGATTGGCTCGGCCGCTCTCATCCTCACCCTGTTCAAGAAGCGCACCTAGTAGCCCTCAGCAACGGCCCAACCGCCGCGGGTGGTTGGGCCGTGTCCTAGGGGCCCGAGGAACGGGCTACCGTAGGTGGGCCGGAAGCAGGTGGTGCACGCGCCGAGAAGTAATCCACGAAAAGCCTGAAGATTGAGTAGTTGCGTGGACGCGGAGCGTGTCGGCTGGTCGTAGAGTGGAACCAGAGCGAGCTATTAGGCGACGGAGGCGGACCTAGAGGAGAGACAGATTGGGAGATGGGGGCCGTGGCTTGCGTAGCAAGCTGGAGCGGTCCCCGAAAGGTAGGTCTGACGAGATACAGATTGGGAGATGGGGGCCGTGGCTTGCGTAGCAAGCTGGAGCGGTCCCCGAAAGGTAGGTCTGACGAGATACAGATTGGGAGTCGGGGGCCGTCATCCCCACTTTCGTCCGCCTAGCGCGGTCCCCGGCTCCCAACCTGCTTCTCGTCGCTGGGTCCAGCCGCACCGCGCGGGTCAAGGGCCCTCACGCTGCGTTGCGCCGAGTCCCTTCTTGGTTTCGGCGCGGGCCCACCGAATCCTCCCGGCCATGTCCGGTTCCGCCGAACCGACCCCTAGGATGACCTCCCATGCCTGAAGCCACGCTCCAAACCACCTCCGAGCGGATCGACAAGGACCGCGTGAAGCTGCGCGTGGAGCTCCCTGCCGACGCCCTGGACGACTCCCTGGCCAGGACCTACAAGAAGTGGGCCAACGACATCAAGATCCCCGGCTTCCGCAAGGGCAAGGTGCCTCGCCAGCTGATCGATCAGCGGGTAGGCCCGGAAGTCATCCGCGAGGAGGCCCTGCGTGACGCCCTGCCCGACTTCTACATAGAGGCCCTGCGGTCCGAGGAGCTAGAGGCGATCGCCCCACCCGAGATAGAGGTCGTGGAGTTCGAGACCGGCTCCCCGATCATCTTCGAAGCGACCGTGGATGTCCGACCCGAGATCACCCTTCCGGACCCCTCGACGCTGTCGGTGGTTGCACCCCCCGACGAAGTCACCGACGAAGACATCGAAGAGCAATTGGAGCGGCTCCGGGACCGCTTCGCCGAGCTCGAGACGATCTCGCGCGAGGCCCGGCGCGGCGACTTCGTACTGATCGATCTTCAGGGTTATCAGCACGACGAGCTCGTCGAAGGCGCCACCGCCCCCGATTTCCTCTACGAGGTCGGCTCGGGCAACGGCCCTCCCAAGCTGGACGAGGAGGTCGAGGGCTCGAGGCCTGGAGCGATACTCAAATTCACCGACTCCGTACACATACACAAAGAAGACGAGCCGGAACACGATCATTCACACATGGAGGAGATCTCCTTCACCGTGCTCGTCAAGGAGGTGAAGGCAAAGAAGCTGCCCGCCCTCGATGATGAGTTCGCGAAAACCGTTGGAGAGTTCGACACCCTCGACGCCTTGAAGGACGACCTGCGCGAGCGCCTGGCCGACGTGAAGAAGAATGTGGTCGCCGAGGAGCTCAGGGTCAGCGTGCTGAACGCACTGATCGATGCGTCCGATCTGGAGGCCCCCGAGAAGCTCGTCGAAGAGGAGTTCAACCACCGGATCGAGCACTTCAGCCACGATCTGTCACACGCCGGGATGACTATGGAGGCGTACGGAGAGCAGGTCCAGTTGACCGAGCTCGAGATCCGCCGTGACATCCGAGCGCAGTCGGGAAGGTCGGTGAAGGCCGAGTTGTTGTTGGAAGAGATAGCCCGAACCCAGAGCGTCGAGGTGACCGACGAAGACCTCGGAAGGGAGATCGCGATCCTGGCGCAGAGGACCCAACAGCAGCCCCAAGACATCGCCAAAAGCTTGGCGGAATCGGGCAGGGTCCGGGCACTGGCCGCCGATATCATGCGGCGCAAAGCCCTTGACTATCTAGTCGAACACGTCAACGTGAAGAACAACGAAGGGGACACCCGATGAACCCACCTGACTTGGATCCATCAGCTCGTTATCAGAACTACCTCGTCCCTATGGTGGTCGAGCAGACGAGCCGAGGCGAACGCGCATTCGATATCTATTCCCGGTTGCTGAGCGAGCGCATCGTCATGCTTGGCACCCCCGTCGATGACCAGATCGCCAACCTCATCGTGGCACAGCTCCTGCACCTCGAATCCGAGGATCCCGACAAGGACATCAGCCTCTATGTCAACTCTCCGGGCGGGATGGTCTACGCGGGGATGGCCATCTACGACACGATGCAGTACATCAAGCCCGACGTGTCGACGATCTGCGTCGGTATGGCCATGTCGATGGGTGCGATCCTGCTCGCGGGCGGCGCCGCAGGCAAGCGTTACGCGCTGCCGAACGCCAAGATCATGATCCACCAGGGTTCCGCCGGTTTCTCAGGCACGCCGGCCGACATCGATATCCAGGCACGCGAGGTGCTCGCTCTGCGCGAGCGGATGGCCGAGATCCTGTCTCACCACACCGGCAAACCGAAGAAGCAGGTCATGGAGGACATCGACAGGGACCGCTTCATGACCGCCGAAGACGGCAAGGCCTACGGTATTATCGACGAGGTCATCTCCAGCCGCGAGATCGCTGAGAAAGACGGCGGTGCGTTGGTGGCAGGCGAACCGGGTCGCCTGACTAGAGAAGAAGATGCCGAAGCTTCTCCAGCCGAGAAGCCAGAGGCGTAGGGGGGAGCGAAGGTGCCGAAGTTCGGTGATGGCGGCGACCTATTGAAGTGCTCCTTCTGTGGGAAGTCTCAGAAGCAGGTCAAGAAGCTGATCGCCGGGCCCGGCGTCTACATCTGTGACGAGTGCATCGATCTCTGTAACGAGATCATCGAGGAAGAGCTCGCAGAAACCCCCGAGCTCAAGCTCGAGGAGCTCCCCAAGCCCCGCGAGATCTACGAGTTCCTGAACGACTACATCGTCGGGCAGGAGCAGGCCAAGAAGGTCCTCTCGGTCGCCGTCTACAACCACTACAAGCGCATCCAGGTCGGCAGCACGTCGGCCGACGGCGAGGTCGAGCTTGCGAAGTCAAACATCGTCCTGCTCGGCCCGACCGGGTGCGGCAAGACCCTGCTGGCCCAGACGCTCGCCCGCATGCTCAACGTCCCCTTCGCGATCGCCGACGCCACGGCTCTCACCGAAGCGGGGTACGTGGGCGAGGACGTCGAGAACATCCTGCTCAAGCTGATCCAGGCGGCCGACTACGACGTCAAGCGCGCCGAGACCGGCATCATCTACATCGACGAGGTCGACAAGATCGCGCGCAAGTCCGAGAACCCATCGATCACCCGTGATGTCTCAGGCGAAGGTGTTCAGCAAGCGTTGCTCAAGATCCTCGAGGGAACGACCGCCAGCGTCCCCCCGCAAGGTGGACGCAAGCACCCCCACCAAGAGTTCATACAGATCGACACGACGAACGTCTTGTTCATCTGCGGTGGTGCGTTCGCCGGGCTCGAGAAGATCATCGAGAGCCGCATCGGCCGCAAGGGCATGGGGTTCGGCGCGGACGTTCGCAAGATGGCCGAGAAGGACGTCGGCGGGATCCTCGAGCACGTCCTTCCCGAAGACCTCCTCAAGTACGGGTTGATCCCCGAATTCATCGGTCGTCTGCCAGTCATCACGCATGTCCATAACCTGGACACCGAAGCGCTCGTGGAGATCCTGACCGAGCCCAAGAACGCCCTGATCAGTCAGTACAAGAAGTTCTTCGAGTTCGACGGGGTCGAGCTGGACTTCACCGACGATGCTCTCGAGGCGGTCGCCGAGCAATCGATGCTGCGAGGCACCGGGGCCCGAGGTCTGCGAGCGATCCTCGAGGAGGTCTTACTCAACGTCATGTACGACCTGCCCTCTCGTGAGGACGTCGGCAAGTGTGTGATCACCCGCGAGGTGGTACTCGAGAAGGTGAACCCGACGCTGGTGCCCCGCACCAAGGACCGCGCCGAGCGGGCCGAACGAGTAGAGCGCCCCGCCAGGGGCGAGCGTTCCGCCTAGCTAACCAGCCCGCCCCAACTTTTCTCCGAAACCCACCTCTGGTGTGGTCGTTTGAGAAAAGTTGCTACTTTTCCGGAGTCCCATGACCAAGAAACCGTCCGATCTACCCGAGATAGAGGCCAAGTGGCGCTCCGAATGGGAGCGTTCCGGCATCTATTCCTTCGACCCCAGCCGCGGCCGCGAGGAAACGTTCGTCGTGGATACGCCACCGCCGACGGTGAGTGGGTCGCTCCATATCGGGCACGTCTTCTCGTACACGCATACAGACCTGATGGTGCGTTACCGGCGCATGAGGGGCGACAACATCTTCTATCCGATGGGGTGGGACGACAATGGACTGCCGACTGAACGCCGGGTTCAGAACGTCTTCAACGTGCGCTGCGACCCCGCCCTTCCATACGATCCTGCTTTGGAGCTCGAGTTCGGGCGCGGGGGCGACACACTGATCGTCTCGCGCAGGAATTTCATCGAGCTCTGCGATCGCGTCGTTACCGAGGACGAGAAATCGTTCAAGGATCTATGGCAGCGCCTCGGGCTCTCGATCGACTGGTCGCAGACCTACGCAACGATCGATGAGCGCTCCCGCTATGTCAGCCAACTCTCGTTCCTCAATCTCGTTCAGAAGGGCGAGACCGAGCTCCGGGAAGCCCCGACGATGTGGGACGTCGACTTCCAATCGGCCGTAGCTCAAGCCGAGGTCGAAGATCGTGAGAAGGACGGCGCGTTCTACAAGATCAGGTTCGATGTCCAGGGAGGCGAGAGTGTCCTGATCGCCACCACCCGGCCCGAGTTGTTGCCGGCATGCATCGCGTTGGTCGCTCATCCCGAAGACACGCGCTACAGCGCGCTGATCGGCGGGCGCGCCGTGACGCCATTGTTCAAGGCGCCCGTGCCGATCATCGCCGACGAGGGAGCCGACCCCGAGAAGGGGACCGGCATCCTGATGGTGTGCACGTTCGGTGACGCGGCCGACGTCGAGTGGTGGCGAGACCTGAAGGTCCCGGCCCGCGAGGTGATCGATCGGGCGGGACGGATCATCCCGGCCCCCTGGGGTGAAGCTCACTGGACCAGTGAAGACCCGGACGCGGCGAAGGGCTATCACGACAAGCTCGCCGGCCTGAGCATCAATCAGGCGCGCAGGGAGATAGTCGGCATGCTCGGCGAGACCGGAGCGCTCGAGGGTGAACCCGAGAACGTCCGGCGCCCGGTGAAGTTTTACGAGAAGGGCGAACGGCCGCTCGAGTTCGTCGTTTCCCGGCAGTGGTTCGTCAAGGTCTTGGACAAGAAGCAAGAGCTGATCGAACAGGGCCGGAAGATCGAGTGGCATCCGGACATGTTCCGCACCCGCTACGAGAACTGGGTCGAGGGTCTGAACCAGGACTGGTGCGTTTCCCGGCAGCGCTACTTCGGCGTTCCCATCCCGGTTTGGTACCGGGTCGGAGACGACGGCGGTGTCGACTACGAGCAGATGATCCTGCCCTCGAAGGACCAGCTTCCGGTCGACCCTTACGCGGAGTGCCCGCCCGGATTCACGGAGGATCAGAGGGGCAAGGCCGGGGGCTTCGTCGGGGACCCGGACGTGTTCGATACCTGGGCGACATCCTCACTGACGCCGCTCATACCGACCGGCTGGCCCGACACGAAGAAGCTCGAAGGTCTGTACCCGACGGATGTCAGGCCCCAAGGCCACGAGATCATCAGGACCTGGGCTTTCACGACGATCACCCGCTCGTACCTCGAGGATGGTTCGGTGCCCTGGTGGCACGTTGCGATCTCTGGCTGGGTGCTAGATCCCGACCGCAAGAAGATGTCGAAGTCGAAGGGCAACGTCGTTACTCCCACCGACACCCTCGATGAGTACGGCTCCGACTCCGTCCGCTACTGGTCGGCATCCGCGCGCCTCGGTTCGGATGCCGCGACCGATCCCAACGTGTTCAAGGAGGGGAAGCGTCTCATCACGAAGATCCGTAACGCGGCGCGCCTCGTGCTCGGCTTCGAAGGCGAGTCGGGGGAGCCAACCCATCCGATGGACCGGGCGCTGAACGCCCGGCTCCGGACCCTGGTGCGAGATGTGACGGATAGATGGGAGGCCTGGGATCACGCGGGTGCTCTGTCCGCCACGGAGACGTGGTTCTGGAGCGACTTCTGTGACAACTACCTCGAGCTCGTCAAGACGCGCGCGTATGAAGGTGATCCGTCTGCCCTCGGGACGCTGCGATCGGCCCTCGACGTGGTGCTGCGTTTGTTCGCCCCCATCGTTCCGTTCGTTACGGAAGAGGTCTGGAGCACCATGAACAAGCCGGGATCCATCCATACCTCCGCCTGGCCGACGTCCGAGGACCTGCCCGAGACCGAAGACCTTGGTGTGTTCGACGTCGCGGTCGGGTTGTTGATGCAGATACGCAAGGCGAAGTCCGAAGCCAAGGTGTCCATCAAGACCCCTGTTGCGCGTCTCATCGTCACGGCAACTCCTGACGACTTGGCACTTTTCGATTCCGTTTCGGACGACGTCCTTGCTACCGCGAACGTCATAGATGTAGAGACTCGAGCCGACGAAGCGAACGAGGCACCCGAGGCATACATCGAGCTCGGCCCGCCCGAGACCAAGGTCTGACCGTGTCATTCAAGGAAGCTCTCGCTTATCTCGACGCGCTCGGAGTCGACGCGATGAAGAAACTCTCCCCTTCGATCCATCGCATCGAAGCCCTCTGTGACCTCTTGAACAACCCGGAGCGGGTGGTGCCTGCGATACACATCACGGGCACGAACGGGAAATCCTCTACCGCCCGGATCGCCACCGGGGTGCTCGCGGCTTCCGGACTCTCGGTGGGCACCTACACATCACCGCATCTGCAATCCGTACGGGAACGCATAACCCTGAACGGCGGATCGATCTCCGAGGGATCATTCGCAGACCTGTTCGACCACATCAAGCCTTACGTCGAAACGATCGAAGCGAAGCTGTCCGAACGGATCTCCTATTTCGAGCTCTTGACCGCGATGTTCTTCCTCTGGGCGGCGGAAACGCCCGTCGATGCCGTCGTGGTCGAGGTGGGCCTGGGAGGTCGCTGGGACGCCACCAACGTCCTGCCGTCATCGGTTCCCGTGGTGACCAACGTGGCTCTCGACCACACGGCCATGCTGGGGAAGAGTCCCGAGGAGATAGCCACCGAGAAGGTGGGGATCGTCAAACCGGGTTCGGTGCTGGTGACGGCGGAGCGGGCGCCCGGCGTGCTCGCCGTGATGGCAGAGCAAGCCCCCGAGATGTCGGTGCTGGACAGGGATTTCGGCATCCTGGAGAACCGGATCGCGTTCGGGGGCCGCTACCTCTCGGTGCGCTCCAGCAGCCGGTCCTATGAAGGGCTCTTCTTGCCTCTACACGGCTCTCACCAAGGGGTGAACGCGGCCACCGCGATAGAAGCCGTGTCGAGGTTCCTTCCTGCCGGGTCTCTCGGCCACGAGGTGGTGCTCGAAGGATTGAGCACCGTGACCGCGCGCGGCCGTCTGGAGAGCACGCATGTCGACGGCACCACGGTTCCCATCATCTTGGACGTCGCTCACAACCCCGCGGGTATGTCCGCGATGATCACGAGCCTCGTGGAAGCGTTCGCGTTCGAACGCGCGGTGTTCGTCGTGGGTGTTCTTGCCGACAAGGATCATCTCGGGATCCTTTCCGAGATCGGACGAATTGGCGGAACCGTGATCGCCACCGAAGCGCGCAGCGCGCGCTCCGTACCTGCCGAGGAACTCGCGGACGAGGCGCGCGCCGTTGGCATGGATGCGGAGGTGGTGTCCGACGTGCGAAAGGCCTACGAACGGGCACGGGAGATCGCCACGGAGGCGGACCTGATCTGCGTAACCGGTTCGCACTACGTCGTTGGGGAAGCGCGTGAGCTACTGCTACCTTCAGATGCAGAGACATCCGACTAAGAAAGAGGGAATCGATGGCAGGTACCAAGGAAACCTTCATTATGGTCAAACCCGACGGGGTGCGCAGGCACCTGATCGGCGAGATCGTGAAGCGGATCGAAGACAAGGGCTACGAGATCAAGCAGATGAAGATGTTCACGATCGATCAGGACCTCGCCGAGAGGCATTACGCCGAACACAAGGACAAGCCGTTCTTCGGTGAGCTCACTTCGTTCATCACTTCAGGCCCGGTCGTCGCGATGGTCGTGTCCGGTGACGACGTGGTCGCAGGCATGAGGGAATTGATGGGAGCAACCAACCCCGCCGATGCCGCCCCGGGAACGATCCGAGCGGACCTAGCCGAGAGCCTCTCGAACAACGTCGTGCACGGATCGGACTCTTCGGCTTCCGCCGAAAGAGAGATCGGACTCTTCTTCGGTTAACCTGGCTCCTCCGAAAACTCACAAAAGTCTTTTAGGAGCCTCATCAGATGGATAACTTCTTCTCCTTCATCGGCCGCGACATGGCGGTCGACCTCGGGACGGCCAACACGCTGGTTTACGTGCGCGGGCGAGGCATCGTGCTCAACGAGCCCTCCGTCGTCGCGATCAACACCAAGACGGGTTCGATCCTCGCGGTTGGGTCCGAAGCCAAGCGGATGATCGGCCGGACCCCCGCCCACATCGTTGCGATCCGGCCCCTCAAAGACGGTGTCATCGCCGACTTCGACGTGACGGAGAAGATGCTTCGCTACTTCATCCAGAAGGTGCACAAGCGAGCCTTCCTCGCGAAGCCACGGGTGGTCGTGTGCGTTCCTTCCGGCATCACCGGGGTCGAACAGCGTGCGGTCGAGGAGGCCACGATCTCCGCCGGAGCGCGCAGCGCGTTCATCATCGAAGAGCCCATGGCCGCCGCGATCGGTGCGGGTCTGCCCGTGCACGAGCCGACGGGGAACATGATCGTCGACATCGGTGGTGGGACCACCGAGGTCGCCGTCGTTTCACTCGGCGGGATCGTGACGAGTCAGTCGATCCGCATCGGCGGAGACGAACTCGACGAATCGATCATCAACTACATCAAGAAGGAATACTCGTTGATGTTGGGTGAGCGCACCGCCGAAGAGATCAAGATGGCGATCGCGTCCGCTTTCCCGATGCCCGACGAGCAGTCCGCGGAGATCCGTGGTCGCGATCTCGTGACGGGTCTGCCCAAGACCATCGTTGTAGCGGCGGAGGAGATCAGACGCGCGATCGAAGAGCCGGTGAACGCGATCGTGGATGCCGTCAAGAACACGCTCGACAAGACCCCACCCGAGCTCGCCGCGGACATCATGGACAAGGGGATCGTCCTGGCTGGAGGAGGGTCCCTGCTCAAAGGTCTCGACGAGCGGCTCAAGCACGAGACCGGGATGGCGATCCACATCGCCGAGGACCCGCTCTTCGCGGTCGCGGTCGGTTCCGGCAAGTGCCTCGAGGAGTTCGAGGCCCTGAAGAGGGTGCTCATCAGCTCCACCCGTCATTAGGTCTTCGGCAGGGCCATCACCCGGCTGCTCCAAGGCGTTCTGAGTCGCTGCCGGGCGACGGCCCCGCCTCCGACCGGTATGTCCGCTATCCTGGAACGTGCAGGGCGCTGATGCGCCCCCTCTTTTCGCTGAGAAGGTTGTTGATATCGCATGTATCGCCGTAACGGGCGAGGCCGGTTGCTCCTGCTTGTCTTCATCGCCCTATCGATAGTCGTCATCACCCTGGATTTCCGCCAGGGTGAAGGTGGACCGCTCGGCCGCGCCAAGGAGATCTCCGTGGCCGTGGTGGCTCCCATCCAGCGCGGGCTCACGACCATCTTCAGACCGGTCGGAAATTTCTTCGCATCGGTCGGGGAACTGGGAAGTCTCCGCTCGGATAACGCCGAGCTGAAAGCTCGGTTGGAAGCGATCGAACAAGAGGTCAGGGAGGCCGAGGCTTTGAAGAACGATTTCGCAGCCTTGTCCAGATTGAGCGAGCTGGACGAGCCTTGGACGTCGGGCGACTTCGTCAACGCCCAGGTGATCGGGACGTCACCTTCGAACTACAGATGGGCTCGCTTCATCGACAAGGGATCCGAGGACGGTATCCGCAAGAACATGGCCGTGGTCAACGCCGATGGACTCGTGGGCAAGGTCATCAGCGTGACGCGCGGTGATGCCCTCGTCTTACTGTTGATCGATCCGAAAGCTGCAGCGGGAGCGCGGATCGAGAATCGTCGTGACACCGGCAAGATCCAAGGTAACGGTGAAGACCAGGGCCTGTCGCTCGATCTGATCGGATCCAACTCGGAGGTCTTCGAAGCCGACGAGGTCGTCACCTCCGGCCAGGACGGCGTGTTCCCGGCAGGGATCCCGATCGGCCTGGTGGACCGGATCACAGGTGATGTCCGGCGCCCGGACCAGCAGATCGTGGTCGAACCCTGGGTTGACTTCACTGGGCTGGACTACGTCAGGGTGCTCCTCGACGGGCCCGTGGTCGCGGCGGGGGAGCGTCGATCCAGATGAGCACCGCCGCCAAGGAACCGAGGCAGCCCAGCATCCTGGCCGATATGGGTCTCAGCCGTATCTCGGCCATCGCGGCCGTGATCATCGTTGCCTCGGCGGTGCAGTCGACGATCCTGTCCTATGCCACCATCCTGGGAGTCATCCCTCAACTCGTCTTGGTGGTCGTGCTGTGCCTCGCATTCACCGATGGGAGCCGCGTGGGACTGGTTTGTGGCTTCTTCGCCGGTCTGTTACAGGACCTGCAGCTTCCCGAAGGCTCGGTGATCGGGCTGTATGCGCTCGTCTACACCCTGGTGGGGTATGCCGTCGGCCAGATAAGGGAATTCACCCCGGCGGAGTCGGTCTGGACCCCAGTATTCACGGTTACCGCAGCGACGGCGATCGTCGAAGGAAGCTACGCGACGCTGGCGATCATGCTCGGTCAAGAATGGGTCAGCATCGGTTTCACGGCGAAGGTGATCGGCTTGGTGGTTCTCTACAACACTCTACTAACCCCGCTGGTGTTCCCATTGGTGAAGAAAGTGGCCGACCGGTTCAGGCCTGAGAGGGTGTATCGCTGGTGAGTAGTTACGGGCAGCAACGCGCGAACACCGGTGGCATCGATCGGTTGAAACTGCGTCTCGCCGTATTGGGTGTGCTGGTGGTCGCGTCTTTCGTGGCGCTCTTCTCTCGGCTCTGGTTCCTTCAGGTCCTCGCATCCGAGGAATACGACAAGTTCGCCAGGGAGAATCGGGTGCGCTTCGTGTACTCCGAGCCTTCGCGCGGACGCATCCTCGACCGAGAAGGGCGAGTGCTGGTTCGCAACCGCGGATCGAACTCAGTGACGGTCGACAAACAGATCGTCGACACGCCGCGCGAGGACCGCG
>Ga0299913_10000173_pt1 | contig 34503 bp, 28 predicted proteins | sample RVTome_9_FD_201360 | JGI IMG/M metagenome (GOLD analysis project Ga0299913, IMG submission 201360) | Soil microbial communities from uranium-contaminated site in the Upper Colorado River Basin, Wyoming, United States - RVT155D38 (version 2) ... | reverse complement strand
GTCTCCCGCGACTGCAGGCTCCCGCTGGACGGCACCCGGATGGTCTGCCCGGTGTCCTTGTAGATGATCTCGCTCCAGTACGAGTACGTGTCCTTCACCCTGCCGTCGGCGGCCCTGGCCAGGATCTGCCGGAAGCTCTGCACCTGGTCGGCGCTGGTGAACAGCATCGTCTTGGAGCCCTTGACCGCGCGCGGGATCCGGTCGTCGTTCTGGTCGTAGTCCAGGAAGACCTTGAGCCCGTACACCGGGTCGCGCTCGAAGTTGACGTTGGCGCGGACCCGGACCGGGAGCTCCTTGAAGTACGGGTCGGACAGGTCGAGGTATGTGACGGCCTTCTTGACGTCCTCCGGGGTCAGGTCCTTGGCCAGCGTGCCGTTCGGGTTCTTGGTGACCCGGATGACCGAGGACCGCTCCATGGTGATGTCGATCGTGTCGGTGATGCTGCCCGTCAGGTCGGAGATCCCGAAGGGCTGCTCCTTGTTCGGGTCCGCGCCCTCGCCGCCACCGGACGCATCCGTGAGCTTCTTCTTCAGCGCGTCGAACTGCGCGCTGACGTTGCTCAGGATCGACGGCACGACGTGTTCGGAGAAGATGCCGATGGCCATCTTCTCGAACTCCGCGATCGCGGTCTGCGCGGCCGGGTCGTCGCGGAAGTCCGAGGTGTCGATCTTGATCGAGATGCTCTTGGTGTCGCGCTGGTGGCTCTCGATCGTCGTGTTGGTCTTGGTGTAGGTCTCCGCCCAGCGGTAGCACCACCAGTAGTAGCCCCACCACCAGTCCCAGGTGCCGTAGCGGTAGGTCACGGCGGTCGTCTTGTACCGGTTGATCGTCTCTTCCAGGAACGCGGTGCGGGTGCCGTGGATCTCGACCTTGATCGACGGGATGCGGGCCAGGAAGGTCAGCTCGTAGGAGACGGCCATCGGCAGCCCGCCCTTGAGCACGGTCTGCCTGATCAGCTCGGACGAGTCCTGCGAGAGGTTGCCGGCGATGGTGGCGAGGTTGGTGCTGATCAGCGACGGCTTGGAGGTCGCGAGCGCGGTGGTCGTGCCGCCCGCGGTCGGCACGTCGAGCTTGACCGAGCCGTCGACGAACTGCGGCGGCAGCGTCAGCTTGGGCTCCCGGTTGGGCGCGCTCAGCCCGAAGAACCGCAGGAAGATGCCGGTGCGCTCGGACTTCATGACCTCGCGCAGGTGGTCGAGGATCTTCCGGTGCTCCTCCTCGGTGAGCGCGAGCTCGACCGAGGCGGCCAGCCAGCCGCGCTGCGCCTCAAGGTCCTCGGGTGGCAGCTTGTCCACGTCACGCGCGTAGATCAGCAGGTCAAGCAGCAGCCGGCCGTTGTCGTCCCTGGCGACCCGCGGCGTGGACGGCAGCGCGTAGAACTGGGCGGCGTCCTCGTCGTCGCGGAACACCGTGATGTGCTCCAGACCCGGCACCGTGATGCTGTCGAAGTAGCTGAGCATGGATCCCTCCGGATTGGCTTACAGAGTGAGGTCGGTGCGGCGGGTGGTCTTGGCGGCCGGCGGCAGCCGCAGGGGGCCGTGCAGCCGCAGCGGCAGCCGGACGGCGTTGCGGGCTCCGGCGGCAACCGTGTGGGTGTGCGTGGAGGTCTGCTCGCAGCCGGGCGTGCTGTTGTGGGCGAAGCGTGCGGTGCTTGCGGCGGCGGCGCCCGCGTTGGCGGCGTCGATGGTGCCGTCCAGCTCGACCGTGGCGTCCGGGAAGCCGGCGCTCCACGCGTCCTGCACGGCCGCGGCCTGCGTTGCGTCGAGCTGCAGCGCGAGCAGGCAGCCGTTGTCGCCGAGCAGCGAGGGCTGGCCGTCGGCCTCGACCCCGCTGGCGAGCCGCGCGTGCACCTTGCCGTCGATCCAGCTCGGCGCCTTCACCTCGACCGGCGGCGGCTCCGGCTCGCCGGGTCTGGGTGGCGTCCGGCGGGCGGCGCCGGCGGCCGCGGCCGCCTCGCGCTCGCCCTGGGTCAGCGCGAGGTCGACCGTGAGGTTGAGCTGCCCGCCGTCCGGCTTGGCGGCCGCGCCCCGGCGGTAGAGCAGCAGGGAGACGTCCGGCAGGCCGTCCTGCGCGGTGGCGATCCTGGGCCGCGCCGGGAGCGCCCACACCAGGTCGGGGCTGTCGAGGTCGGCCCAGGCGAGCACGTCGGAGCCGGGTACCGGTAGCTGGGTGGATGCGTCCAACATGGCGCGCTCACCGCTTCTTCTGATGCGGCAGGAAGGTGCACACCCTACGTCCGTGTGACGCCTCGGCATAGATCACCTTGGGATACATACACGCTCCCTCACGACACGACGGACCTGGCACAGGGCGGCGGGCCGTCGCATGTCGGAGGCCGCCACCACTCTCATTGATACGTCCATCTGCAGGCACGTCTTGTTACTCCGCCGGCAGGAACTGTGCGCATTAGGGCGGATGGACCATCCGGGGGTATGGCCCATCCACCCTACGGACGCCGTGCCGGCTCAGCCGGTGCCGGCGACCCAGTCGGTGAGCCGCCAGTCGTAGCGCACCTCGTAGTGCCCGCCGAATCCGTAGTAGTGCAGGGACTGGGGCGTCGAGTGCACCCCGCCCTGGTCGGTCACGCCGTTGGGCGGCGGCATGATCGCGAAGCCGCGCGGCGAGAGCAGGGTGGCCGTCTTCGGCGGGAAAATGTCGTCGCCGAACCAGCCCAGAATCCAGTCCACGAGCTCGCTGACCGCCCACGCGGCGGCCGCCGCGATGACCGGCGCGGCGAACCCCGTCGCCGGCGCGGCACCCGCCAGGACGGCCAGGTAGATCGCCGCGGTGACCTCGTCCTTGACCTCCGCCCACAGCTCCGTGAGGAACTGGCTGAAGCCGCTGCCGTCGCGCTCGGCCAGCGCCACCAGCACGCCGAAGCTGTCGAAGACGGCCGGGACGCCGACGGTCGGCTTCGGCCGGGTGAACACGGCGAACTTCCACGGCGGGTTGAACCACTCGCTGTCGCCGTCGTCGAAGTTGTCGTAGTGCTTGGCGCCGATCTTGACCATGTTGCCGAGCGGGTCGACGGCGACGCCGCCGATGGCGATCTCGTCGGTACCGAAGGACTCCGGGTTGGTCTCGTCCACGCACTTGATCTCGCGGACCCGGAACTCCAGCGTCTTGTGGTAGCCGGGGAACGGCACCGCCGGGTCGCCGCCCGGCGGGCCACCGGCGTACCGGACGACGCCGCCCAGCTCCGGCGCCACCAGCGTGGGATCGAAGTCGGCGGCGACCACACCCCAGGTGGCCGCCAGCTCGTCGAGCCTGGCGCCGCCACGGACACCGCCGCGGCCGTCGGCCCGAAGCCCGAGCAGGCGCAGGTCGACCCGCACCGGGCCGGCCTTCTCGCGCATGCCGCGCACGCCCAGCCGGCGCGCGCTCTCCGCGTCCAGCGACGCGTAGCGGCCGAACAGCCCATGCCGCACGGCGGGCCCGGCGGCCAGGATGGCGCTGGCCGTGTCGCGGTAGTGCCGCTGGCGCTCCGCCGGCATCGAGCGGATGGCCGCGGAGATCACCCGGTCCAGCTTCTGCTCGCGCCCGGGCTGGCCGGGGTCGACGGCCTGCAGGCACACCGCGTAGCGGATCCCCGCCAGCACGTCCTGGACGATCCTGCGCAGCTCACTGTTGTCGGGCGGCCGCACCCCGCTGTGCCAGTTGGCGACCGGGGCGATGGTCCGCCCGACGCTTGGAGTACTCACTGCAACTCCCTTCGCGCTATCCGCCGCGACCGCGACCCGGCCCCGGCCACGCGAGGAGCCTGGCGCGACCCCAACTGATACCGCCGCCGGGCCTTGGAACTTTCGCAGGGCAAGTCCCTCGCCTCATCGCTAGCCTGAAGAAGCAGCGTCTGAAAGCGACAGAGATGAGGTTCCTCGTGGCCCTGCAGCGCGCCCGAGCGCCAGCGGGTCCGACTGAGTCGGACGGCCAAGTTGTGGATCTCCGCGAGGCGCTGACCCGCCGATGCTCAAAGGACGGCGGCAGGTTCCTCGCCGTCTACTGGAGTCACAGCAGCAACCCGCGCCCGCTCCGCAGTGGATCACCGGCGTTACCATCGATCTGGATCGTCTCCGGTCTACCGCGCTAGCGCTCATGGAGCAGCAGACAGGGTTGGCTCTTGATCGGGAATGGCTGAACGAGAAACGGCCCACCTACCGGATTCCCGACCCTGACGTGATGCTCAAGGATGTGGAGAACGCACGCCTTCCATAAGAACGGCGGCTAAAGCCAGTTCGGGTCAGTTGGTCTGCGCGCGGCCGGCGAGCTGTTGGTATTGGTCGTGGAACTCTTGCACGCGGGGCTGCTTGGGGTAGCGGTTCGTGAGCGCTGCGTCGAGCTCGCGAGCCTGCCGGAGCACGGCGACCGGCCAGTGGCCCGAGGCGAGGGCCTTGCCGCCGAGCTCGGCGGCCTCGTCGGGCGAGCCGAAGTGCGCCAGGGCAGTGGCCAGGTTGACCCGGGAGCGTTCGGCGCGGCCGGGCGACCAGGCCACGACCGCGAGCGCCGTGCGGGAGTGCTGCTCGGCGGCCTTCCAGTCGGCCAGCCAGACGTGGCAGTGCCCGGCGATATCGGCGACGGTGTACGAGGTGTACTCGGCGCTCATGGTGGAAAGCCGGCTGGGTGTCTGGTCCGGCAGCCGGTCGCAAACCTCGCGAGCGTCGGCGAGCAGCTCGACGCACGACTCCCCGTTGCCTTGACGGGCGTGGGCGCGGGCCGCCTTGGCGCGTAGCCGTGCCGCCACCGGATGCCGATCGGAGACCTTGTCGAGACCCTTCATGGCGGCATCGATCGCCTTGCCGGGCCGGCCGGTGTATAGCGCGGCCTCGGACACGGCTTCGGCTGCCCAACCACACAGCTCGTCGTGACCGGCCTGGTCGGCGTGCCTATAACAGTCGATCGCGTACGCCTCTTCGGCCATCGGCGAGGCGAGGTCATGCGCGAGGCCCGCCAACAGCTCGGACAGCCAGGCGGCATTGATGTACAGTTCGCGCGCTTCCTTGAGGGTGTGCCGGCCTTCGATGAGCTGTGCGACGCGTTGCCGGTAGACACGTGCGATCGGGAACAGCTCGGTGGCCGGCTTCCATTGGTAGGCCCGATCCAGCTCGGCCACCACAGCCGCCAAGTGGTCGAGGGTGCCGGCGCCGACGGAGGACGTGGCACGTTCGCGGGTGAACTCCAGCGCCTCGGCTGCCGAGTCGCGCAGGACATCGGTGAGGGTCTGCGGGCTCAGCGCGGCCATCAGACCAAGGCCGAGGGCGGTGCGGCGGCGCATGGCGTCCTCCTTCGGCGCGAGTCCGAGCCACAGCCGCGCGTGATCTGGCATGTGCAGCCCATCGGCGATGCGTTCCAGCACATCAATGCTGGTAACTGAACGTTCGCCATTCATGACCTTGCAGACGGTGCCCTGCTGGAGCTCAGTCGCCGTGCCGATCCGGTGCTGGCTGGCCCCGGCGTAACGGCGCAGCAGCCGAAACAGGGCGCCGATGTCGCGTCGATCGAGGGCACGGCACACGTCATCGCGGTCCCACAGGTCGGCTGGGATCCGCAGTGGATCAAGCGCGCTGGTCGCCATGAATACCACCCTCGCACGAACTGACCGTGATCGTACGGACACACCGCGGCACATGTCGACGCCCAGGCCGGTTGTCACGACATGCCACCCTGCAATCGACCACCGCCCAGAGGACTCGCGGGCTGGCGACCGTGGTTGGCGACCTGGAGCTACCCGTTCACCTGCGGCCGCGGGAACGGCCGCTGCGACTCGGCGGATGAGTAGAGCCGGAGCACGCGCTCTCGCCACGCGAGTCCCTCGCCCTCGTCGCTACCCTGAAGGAGCAGCACCACAACGCGACGTGAGAACCGAGGTGCACCATGGACATCGAGCGCGCCAAGTGGCGCAAGTCCAGTTTCAGCGGGGAGCAAGGCGCGTGCATGGAGGTCGCCGACCTGCCCGGCGGCGGACGCGCCGTCCGCGACTCCAAGAACCCCGCCGGCCCGGTCCTGGTGTTCACACCCGCCGAGTGGGACGCCTTCACCGCCGGCGTGCGCGCCGGTGAGTTCGGCTGACCGGACGGGCAAAGTTGTGGATCTCCATGAGGCGCTGACGCAGCTCCGTGAGGCCGTGGAGGTCTACCGGATGCACCGCCAAGCCAACGCCGATGCAGAAACCTTGGCCGGCGCAGCCGACGATATCGCCGACTGGGCGGGCACCGTGGATCACGTCCTGGACCGCGACGGCGTCATTCCGGCCGACCTACGTAACCCCAATCGCTGGGTTGGCTACGGACCAGATCTCAGTCCTGGTCAACGGCCAGCCGACAGCTGATCCGCAAAAGCTATGGATCGCGGTCGCAATCGATTTGCGCGGTGAAACTACGGAATGGCCGGCTGGTCATGCTCTGGCCCTCGTAGGTCGTAGTGGCGGTCGCAACCGTGCGCCAAGTGCCCGATACGCAGTCAGGGTAGGCAACCTGCGTGGTCAGATCCTTCCCTCCCGCCGGCGGGATTCGGTCGTCGCGGTCGGCGGCCATTTCGATCCAATCCGAACCGGATCGCAGTTCCAGACTCACCGCAACCTCGTGGAACGTGACGAGCACACGACAATGGAAGTCGACCTTGCCTACCACGTGCTTGAGGCCGGTCTTCTTGAAGTAGCCCGCCGACACATGCGGGTTGTCCGGCCGCAGCTCACAACCCATCGTGCCGCCGCCGTAACTACCGACAGCGCATCCCGACACAGACCAATACAGGATGACGAGCAGGACCACCCACCCTCGCGCCAAATCGCCCACCTCGCACAATACTGTGCGCCCAGCGTAATCATCCGATCACAGACTGGCGAGAGCTCGGCTCGTGCCTCTCGACCCATGCGTCGGGGTGGATGGATCAGCCAGCCGGCATTGCCGGGCCAGTGATCCATCCACCCCTTGAGCGCCGGTTACTGCTGGGGGGCGGGTATCGGTGGGGCGGGTAGCGGCTCCGGGGTGACGACGACGGGCGGTACGGGCTCCACCGGGGCCGGTGGTGCCGGCGGCGGGCCCGGCGGTTCCGGCGCGATGCCACCGGCGGGGGCGTTGACGTAGAGGTCCTTCGTCGTCTCCTGCACGGGATCCGTGCTGGTCTGGCTGCCGTCGGCGCGCAGCGCGGTGACGGCCCAGCTGTAGGTGCGCGCGGCGCGGTCCTTGAGCCGCACCTTCCACTCCTGCAGCCGGCTGGCCGCCGAGTCGTCGACGAACAGCGACGCCTCCTGGGCGAAGTCGGGGTCACCGCCGGGGTCGGCGTAGCTGAGCTTCACGACCACGCCGGCGAGCCCGACCGCCGACGGCGCCGCACCGACGTAGCGGACGTTCACGGCCAGCACGCCCTCGCTCGGGATGCCGGCCACCAGGTTGGGGCTGTCCGCCTCCTGCCATGCGGCGGTCTCCAGCCCGCCGTCGGAGTAGGCCAGCCGCTGCCGCCAGCGCACCGAGGCCGGCTTGCCGCGGTCCGGCAGCCGCACCGACCACAACTGGCGGGAGGCCGCGCCGGCCAGCTCGAGGCTGCGCGACTCGACCACGGCGCCGGCCTGCGACACCTCCAGATCGACGATCACCTTGGTCAGCTCGCCGAGCGCGTCGACCAGCACGATGTCGCCGTTCACCCGGCCCGCCGGCGGCACGCCGAAGGCCAGCGCGTCGGTGGCCTGCGCGTTGGGCAGGAACAGCGGCGCGAGCTCCTCGGTCGCGCCGTCGGTGTAGTAGATGGTCGGCGTGAAGGTCACCTGGTCACCCGCGGCCACCAGCCGCAGCGGCACCACCTGGCTGCGCGCGGCCAGCGTCAGCGACACCAGCTCGCCGTCGTCCACGCCGGCGTCCGGCCGCTGGTAGCGCACCCGCACCTGCACTTCCTGGACGTCCTCCGGCGTGTTCGGCGCCAACTGCAACCTGGCCGGCACCATCACGCCGAGCCAGCTCGGGTGCACCGAGAGGCTGCGCAGCTCCGAGGTCGTCCACGGGCCCTCGACGTGCGTCTCCCGCACGCCGACGCCGAAGTCGTGCCGGTAGTCGACCACCAGCCGGTACTCGTAGGACAGCGTGCGGTCGGCGTCGGTGAAGAACTCGAAGTCCTTCGCGTCGTCCTTGCTGCGCAGGATCGCCGAGGCGGTGTCCTTGGGCGAGCTGCCGTCCGGGCGCTTGCCGTAGCGGAGCTCGACGGTCAGCTGGCTGATGCCCTCGGCCGCGAAGTCCACGTCGGTGGCGTCCACGTGGATCTTGACCCGCTGGTAGAACGGGTGGTCGAGGTCGATCACGTGCACGCGTTCGCGCAGCTCCGCCGGGCTGGCCATGAACTGCAGGAACGACTGCGGCGCGACCTGCTGCTTCTGCGCGGTGACCTGGTCGAGCTGGTAGCTGATCGTGCGCCGCTCCTCCTGGCTGACGCTGCGCATGGCATAGGCCACCTGGGGCCGGCCGAGCTTGTCCCACAGGTCCTGCAGCCCGCTTCCGGAGCCGCCGGCGGCCGGGGGTGGCGCCGGCTGGCCGCCGGCCGGCGGGGTGACCGGCGGCCGCGGGGTCACCGGGGTGCTGACGACCGGCGGTGTCGACGGGGACGCCGGGCTGGACGGGTTGGTCGGCGTCACCGGAGGCGTCACGGGTGGCGTGACCGGAGGCGTCACTGGCGGGGTCACGGGCGGCGTCACCGGCGGGGTCGTCCCGCCCGGCGGCGGCGTCACCGGCGGGGTCGTCCCGCCCGGCGGCGGCGTCACCGGCGGGGTCGTCCCGCCCGGCGGCGGCGTCACCGGCGGCGTCGTCCCACCCGGCGGTGTCGGGTCCGGGCCCTCGGCCGGCTCGTCCTCCGGGGGCGGCGGCATCGCCATCCCACCGTTGCCCGCCGGCTCCGGCGGTGGCGGCATGCCTCCCCCGCCGACCGGCGGCGTCACCGGCCGCGGCGGGGTCACGGGCGGGGTTACCGGCGTCGCCGTTCCGGTGACCGGTGGCGTCGGCCCGGTGACCGGTGGGGTGGGTCCGGTGACCGGCGGGGTCGGCCCGGTGACCGGCCGGCTGGGCGTGACCGGCGTGACCGGCGTAACGGGTGTGGTCGGCGTGCCGCTCGGCTGGGTGGCGACGCTCAGCAGCTGGCCGCCGACCATCGGCTGGCCGGGCACGAGCGTCTGCTGGAAGAGCACCCCGCTGCACAGCGAGGCGACCAGGTCGTTGATCCGCTTCTGGCGGTCGGCGAGCGCCTCCGGAGTGGAGAGCTCGAGCAACCGCGCGGTCTCCTTGACCACGATCGACTGGTTCTTCTGCAGCTTCTCGGTGATGTCGTCGATGTCGGCCTTGAAGAACAGCGTGTTGACCGAGAAGCGCGACTCCATGAAGTCGTACGAGGACTTCATGTCGATCTTGATGTCCAGGCTGTACGCGGGCAGCAGGCCGACGTACTCCAGCTCGTACACCACGCCGACGGGCCGCGCGTTGGCCTTGCCCTCCAGGATGGACAGGAAGAACGCGGCGCCCTCCTCGGAGAGGCTCAGCGAGAAGATCGCGCGGTTGTCGCCGTCGAGCGACGGGGTGCCGGTGCCGACGATCTGCTGCACGAACTTCGGCGCGCCGGCCGCGGCACCGCTCGTGCCGCCGGTGGAGGTGTCCGCGTCCAGCGCGATCACCCGCACGGTGCCCCTGGAGTACGGGACGCTGGTCAGCTTCGCGTCCTCGGCCTGCCCGCGCAGCTTGCCGAGGATCCGATCGAAGAGGTCGCCGAGGCCGACGTCGACCGTCATGGTCAGGAAGCCGCCGGAGTAGGTCTGCCCGGCCTCGCCGCCCTTGCGGTAGGCGAACAGGTCGAACATCGGCCCGCCGGGGTCGCGGCTGACGTGCGGCGGCGCCGGCAGGTAGTAGAAGAGGTCGAGGTCGTCGGCGTCGCGGAAGACCGTGATGCCGAGGATCTCCTGGCGGCTCTCGAGATCGAGCACTGGGTCGTCCTCTCAGACGCTGCGGGTCGACACGACCAGCAAGGGGTTGGGGGCGTCCAGCCATGCCGACTGGCGCTGCGTGCCGTCGGTGTGGAAGCCGGTGGTCTGGTACCGGTAACCGGGCGGCGCGCCCGGCGCGGCCGGCAGGCTGACGGTCTGGGAGACCGGCGTCGAAGGATCGAAGAACACGCTCATGGCGTCGGCGTCCGCGCTGCCGGCGACCCCGACGCGCACGTTCACCGCGTCCAGGCCGGCTTCGGTGAGCGCCGGCCCGATCAGCCGGACCTCGACGCTGCGTCGGCGCGCGCCGACGTCGCCGATCACGATCGACGGCTCGTCGGTGGCCTGCCACTCGGTGGCGTCGACGATCCCGCCGGCCGCGGTCGTGACGCGGTAGCGCAGCTCCTGCCTGGTGCCGTCGACGATCGGCCAGGACAGCGTCTCCGGCTGCCAGCCGGGGGCGGCCGCGCCGGTCGCGTCCACCGTGGGCGGCTTGAACGTCCTGACGAAGTTGCGGCGGTAGCCGGCCGCCTCGTCGTGGTAGTCCACCTCGACCGTGATCGCGGAGACGTCGGTCGAGGTGACCGCCGGCTGGATGAGCAGCTGCCGCGCCGCGGTGAACGGTGCGTCGATGCGCAGCAGCCGCTCGGTCGAGGTGACGGGCGGCAGCGTGAGCACCGCGCCGTCGTCGAACGTGAGCACTCCGCTGGCGCGGTACTGCAACGTGGGCGTCTCATCGCTCGTATCAGGAAGCGCGGGACGCCCAGGTGCCGATGGGGTGGCGGGGCGGCGGGTGCGCACCTGCCAACGCCGCTGCGCGATCGGCAGCACGGCCGCCCTCGGCAGCCGCAGCTGGTGGTGCGCGGTGAAGTCGTCGGAGGAGTAGTCCAGCGCCACGTCGACCTCGCGCACCCCGTCCGGCACCCGGCCGAGCTCCACCTCGACGTCGAGCACCGAGACGTCGTCGTACGGCCGGATGGAGAAGGTGCGGCCGGTGTGCTCGCGCGGCCCGGTGCGGTAGGTGAGGCTGTCGCCGTCCACGCTGCCGTCGCGGGAGAACTCGTAGACCAGGTCGACGGTGTACGCCAGCGACGGCCGGCCGCGGCGCTTGACGGCCCAGTTGCGGTCGCCGGTGGCCCCCGGCCGGAAGAGCAGGCCCTGCGTCTCCGGCGGCACCGGGTCGCCCGGCTTGCCGTAGGTCAGCTCGGCGGTCACCGACCGCAGCGAGAGCGCGGCGAACTCCTCCTCGCTCGGCCCGGTGACCAGCACTTCGAGCAGCTCGAAGAACGGGCTGGCGAGGTCGACGTGGTGGATCCGCTCGCGCACCTCGTTGGCGGACAGCAGCGTGGTGAGGAAGCCCTGCGGCGCGTGCGTGCGCTCCTCGGGCGCGCGCTGGGTGAAGTTGAAGTCGATCGTGCGCAGCTCCTCCTCGTCCTTCATCTTGAGCGAGAGCGAGACGATCGACTGTGGCTGCGTGGTGATCGCGGCCAGGCCACCGAGCGCGCCGAGGTTGGGCACCTGCGGCGCAGCGGTCGGCTTGAACAGCTCCTGGATGATCTTGTCCTTGAACAGCGAGAGCGCCAGCTCGGTGGCCCTGGTGGCCTCGTCGCCGACGGCCAGCGTGGTGATCTTGATGTCGATCGCGCCGGCCTGGTGCAGCTTGCTGATCGTCTTCTCCACCTCGGCGCGGAAGTACTGCGCGTAGCCGACGGAGGCCTTGCCGCCGAACTCGGAGTAGATGCGCGACACGTCGGCATGGATCTCCGCCTGGACGGCCGGCCGCAGCCCGAGGAACTTCAGGTCGTACACCACGCCGACGGGCGCGGCGCCCTGCTCGTACAGCCCCTGCAGGAACACCACGCCCTGCTGGCTGAGGCTCAGGCTGAAGATCGACCGCAGGTCGCCGAGCAGCGACGGGGTGCCGGCGCCGACGACCTGCTGCACGAACGTCGGCCGGCCGGGCGTGGTCGCCGCGCTCGTCGCGCTCGCCGCGGCCGCGCCGGACGCCGCATCCAGCGCGATCACCGACACGCTGCCCTTGGTGTACGGGATGGGGTCCAGCCCGAGCGTCGACGGGTCCCGGTCCAGCCGGCCGGCCAGCTCGTTGAGCGCCTGCGTGCGCCTGGCCGGTGCCAGCGCACAGTCCACGCCCATGGTGAGGAACCCGGCGCCGAGCTCGGCGGGGATCTGGGTGCCGGACAGCGGCGAGTGCTTCAGCTCGACCGCGTAGGAGAACACGTCGAACATCGCCCGCCCGCCGGTCTTGGCGATCTGCGGGTTGGGCGCCGCGTAGTAGAACTGGTTGGGGTCGGCATGGTCTGCGAACACCAGCAGCCCGCCCACCTGCACCGCCGGGGTTTCCAGGCTCAGCACCGCGTCCTCCCTCAGCCCGTGATCGTCTGCGTGCGCAGGTCGAGCACCAGCAGGTCGGCGCCGCTGGCCGTCCACGGCTGGGTGCGGACGAAACCGCTCGAGTCGATCGCCGTCACCTGGTGGAACACCTGCAGGATGGGCGGATCGCCGCGCAGGTACGAGAAGGCGGCCGCGAACCCGGTCTCCTGCCCCGGCAGCACGCGCAGCTTCGTCGACGCGCGGACCGCCTGGGTGACCGGGTCGCGCGCCTCCAGCGCCACGGCCACTTCCACCAGCTTCAGCGCGGACATCGGCCCGCCGATCGCGCGCAGCTGGACCTGCCGCTCGTCCACCAGCCGCCGGTCGACCACGATGCGGTCGTCGGTGGCCTGCCGCCACGAGCCCTCGACCAGCCCGCCGGCCGCCAGCTTGATCGTCAGCCGGTAGCTCAGCGCCCTGGACCCGCCGGCCGCGATCGAGAACGTGCGCGACAGCACGGGGGCGTCCGGACCGAGCGTGATCGTCTCCTCGGCGTAGTGCACGTCGTTCTCGTCGTCGTCGTAGCGCAGCTCCAGCAGCGCGGCGCCGACGTCGACCCACGGCAGGTCGACGAAGAAGTTCACCGCGAGCTTCTCCGGCATCGGGTCCGGCAGCGACAGCCACGGCTCGACGGCCTCGGTCCACCCGGTCGTCACGTTCCCGCCGGCCTCCAGCGGCCGGTGGTAGGTCGCGCGCCACTCGTACGGCGCGCCCTCCGCGCCGGCTGCCGAGTACTGCCAGTGCTGCAGGTCGGCGTCCTGCTTGAGCGTCACGCGCGCCGTGCGTGCCGCGTCACCCGACGGCCGAAGCTCGACGGTCACCGCGCCGAACAGCGCGAACGAGAAGAGCGGTGCGACCGTCACCGTCACGTCGGTGACCGCGTACGCCTCCCGCGGGTCCACCAGCAGGTCGCGCGCCCGTTGCGCCTTCCACGGCGACTCGACCAGCCCCGCGCCGGCCGGTCGCAGCGGCGACGCCGGGTCGAAGTCGGCCAGCACCCGGTACTCGTACGGGGTGTCCCACACGGCGTCGCGCGCGGCGTCGTCGAGCAGGTTCACCACCCAGTCGCGGTGGCCGGCGGCCGCGGCGGTGAACGACAGCTCCACCTCGTCGGCGTGCTCACCGGACGGCAGCCGGCGGGCGAGCTGTACCCGGCAGGCCCGCAGCCCGTCGGTACCGAACCGGTTCACCACGTCGACGCCGACCTCCAGCCGCGGGAAGCCGCTGAGCTCGACCTGCTGCAGCATGTCGGCGCGAAGGGCCGGCCACGCCGGGTTCGGCGCGCCGTCGGCGTCCACCCGCAGCTGCCGCAGCAGCCCGCCGAGCAGGCCCTGCGGCCGCACCTCGCGCACCTCCGCGACGCGCTCGCGGGCCCGCACGTTCAGGTGCCGCAGCTGGTTCTCGTCGACCTTCTTCAGCTTGTACGACACGCCGGGCAGGATCGCCCTGGTCAGGCTCCACACCGCGTCGCCGATGGCCTGCCCGATGCCGGCGCCGGGCGGCTCGGGCGGTGACATCGGCTGGAACAGCCGCTCCAGCACCCAGTCGAGCAGCTGCTGCTTGGTCTTCTGCGCCGCGGCCGCCGAGCCGTCGCCGGTGCCCATCACGATCACGTCGACGTCGATGCCCGAGGTCTCCATCGCGTCGGTGATCGCCACGTCCACGTCGGCCGCGGCCACCCAGGCGTTCGCGGTGAACTTCTGCTGCAGCGTCTTGTAGACCTTGTGCCAGTCGGCGTTGATCTCGATCTCGAAGCTCGGCCGCAGCGCGGCAAAGCTCATCGCGTAGGTCACCAGCACCGGCAGTTCCGGCTTGTCCAGGCACGCCGCTATCAGCTCGGCGGCCGGCTCGTTCAGGATCAGCTGGAACCCGGCCTGGTTGGTGTTGCCGAGCGACGGCCGCCCGCCCGCGGCGAACTGCACCTCGAAGGTGCCGCCTGGTGCCGCCGAGCCGTCCGGCGGCGGGGCGTTGGTCTTGCCGAGGACGGCCAGCTCGACCGTCCCCGCGTCGAAGGCCACCGGCACCACCCGCGGCTCCGCGCCGCTGATGCCGCGGGTGCGGGCCAGCTTGCCGGGCAGCGCGGCCAGCACGGCCGGCGGCACCTGCAGCTCGGTGGTGAGCTGCAGGATGCCGCCGGACACCTTCGCGGCGCCGGCACCGCCGCCGAGGTACTGGATCAGCGAGAGCTGCGGCCGCCCGTCGACCAGCGCCAGGCTGGGTGCTGCCGGCAGCGCGTAGAACAGCCCAGGGTCGGCGTGGTCTGGCAGCAGCGCGTACCCGTCGACCACCGGGTACGGGGGGTCCAGCGTGAGCACCGGGCGAGTCCGCTCAGGTGGTCGGGCCGGGTGCCGGCACCGGTTCGGGGGTCGGCGGCGGCGCCGGCGTCGGGTCGCCCAGCGGCGGCACCGGCTCCGGAGTGACCGGCGGCGTCACCGGCGTCGGACCGCCGAGGGGCGGCACCGGCTCCGGCGGCACCGGACCGGCCGGGGTCACCGGACCGGCCGGGATCACCGGGTCGGGGACCGGTTCGGCCGCTGGCGGCGCCGGCAGGAACAGGAACGCCTCCCGCTCGGTGAGCTGCCCCTTCAGACCGGTCAGCGGCGCGATGGTGCCGTCGGTGCGCACGTACTCGACGTCGTAGGTGTACTCGGCGACCGTCTTGTCCGCGCGCGCCACCGACCACACCTGCGGCGTGGGGTCGCGGAACACCAGCGACTGCTCGTCGAGGATGCTGTTGTCCTTGTCCTCGTACCTCAGCCTGACGACGACCCGCCGCAGCTCGGTGCCGACGCCGGTGTCGCCGGGATCGACCTGCACCTTGACGACGCCGCCGGCCGCGTCCCCGACCTCCAGGGTGCCGTCGCTCTTCATGTCTGCCCAGTCCAGCGTCTTGACCGAGCCGTCCTTGCCGACGATCTTCGCCGAGTACCGGTACGCCCGCACGTCCGGGTCGCGCAGCGGGAACTTCCACAGCGGCTGCTGCAGCGAGCCGATCGACACCTCGTTCAGGTCGAGCGTTCGCCGCTGGCGGTAGTCGTTGGTCTGGTCCACGTACTCCAGGTCGACGAGCACCCGCTGCACCTCGCTCCAGTCCACCGACGGCAGCACGTTGAGCGCGAACAGGTGGTCGAACGGGGTGCCGATCGACAGGTACGCCTGGGTGGCGCCGGCGTCGTGGCCGCCGGTGATCCACTCCGTGGTGATCCGCTGCGGGCCGGTCTCTTCGCTGATCACGTAGGTGGTGCGGTACCGGTACGGCTTGTCCCACGGCGCGTAGATCACCCGCTTGTAGGTGAGCTCTGGCTTCGCCTTGGTGAGGATCACCTTCTCGACCACGTCCGGCACGTTGCGGGCCGGGTCGCCGTAGCCGATCTCCACCTCGATCGAGCTGAGCTTCTGGGTGTCGAACGCCTGCTCGTCGGTGGCCGCGATCAGCAGCTGCATCACGCCGGGGTTGGGCACCCGCAGCGTGTAGTCGCGCAGCGTCGAGGTCTCCTTGTAGAGCACCGCGCTGGTGACGGGGCCGGACTTGTAGTTGACGACGACCTCGACGGTGTAGCGGTCCTCGCCGACCTTGGCCAGCCGGGTGGTGAACTTCTTGGCCTGGTTGTCGCCCTTGACGAAGGTGAAGCTCTCCCGCTTGTCGATCCGCTGGCCGTCCTTGACGCCCTCGTAGGAGAAGTGCCCGACGACGCTGTGCACGATGTCGCCGTACAGGTCGAAGTCGAGGTTCGTGTTGACGTTGACGTTGAGCGTGTTGAAGTACCACTCGGCGGTGCCGAGGTCGATCTCCAGCACCACGTCGTCGATGTCCGCGCCGAGGAAGCCGGGGGTGAACTGGGCGCTCGGGTTGTACTGGCGCTGCACCACGTCGCGCTGCACCAGGTCGAGGTCGAACGTCTTGTCGATGTCCTCGTGGATGAAGCTCATCCACTGGCTCTTCTTGTCCTCCTCGGTGACGATCGAGCCGCCCTTGAGGAAGTTCTCCTTGACCCAGTCGTCGAGCTTGCTGAACGCGAACGCGCGCAGCGCCTCGACGTCCTCGTCCTCGATCTGCGACGAGCCCTTGTCGATGGTCAGCGTGATGAGGCCCTGCGACTCCATCGTCTCGCTGACGCTCGTGCGGTGCGCGACGGTCTCGGTGTGCTCGTTGCCCCAGGTGTCCTCGTCCTCGATCTTCGACGTGGTGTAGCCGATGATCGCGGTCTTGACCTCCTTGCTGGAGGCGTGCGCGTGCACGTGCACGGCCGGCAGCCGGATGTCGAACAGCAGCTCGTACTGCACGGCAGCGACGCCGGCGCCCTTCTTCAGCGCCTGGTAGAACAGGTCGGCGCCGAGGTCCTTCAGCTCGACCGCGAACGACGCGGTGTTGTTGCCGAACAGCGACGGCCGGCCGGCCTGCACCTCGGTGACGAACCGGTTGTCCTTCATGATCAGCAGCCGGACCTCGCCGCCGGTGAAGTCGATCGCCTTGAGCGTCGGCGGCGGCAGGTTCGGCTCGCTCGGGTACTGCGCGCGCATCCGGCTGGAGAGCTTCTGCTTGACCGTGGTCTCGAGGAAGTTGGTGTCCTCGACGAGCTGCGTGGTGAAGACCAGGTAGCCGCCGCCCTTGTCCTGCTCGGTCTCGCGCTGCACCGGCAGCTGGTACTTCAGGAACGTGAACTGCGGCTTGCCGTCCGGGCCGCGCGCGATCTGGAGGGTCCTCGGCAGGTAGTAGAACGCCGAGATGTCGTCGTCGTCCTTGAAGATCGTGAGTCCGTCGATGGTGTCGTAGACGGGGATCGACTGCATGAGGTGCGCTCCCTGGCGGAGATGACAGGCCGGCGTATGTACTACAGAGGACGAAGGATTCGTATTAATACGTCTCCTTGAAGGAGCAGTACGTTACGCCTTTCAGGTGCTCCCCGGCGATCATCCGACCCGGCTGTGTAACCACCTGACTCGTCAAGGGCCGAGCAGGGCGGCCGGCACCACGGCAATGCCGTCGCGGCGGCGGTATGCCGTGCTGCCGGTGGTCACCACGATCGCGTCCAGCAGGTCGTCACCGAGCTCACCGGCGAGCCACCGCAGGTGCCGCACATCGCGGTCGACCACCTTGGCGGCGAGCTTGACCTCGATGGCGAGCACCCGGTGGTCGCCGCGCTCCACGATGAGATCGATCTCGTGCTCAGCGCCGCGCGTCCGCAGGTGCCTGACGGCCGCTTCGGCTGCCTGCGCGAACACCCGGACGCTGAGGGTGACCAGCGACTCGAACAGGCTGCCGAGCAGCGGACCGTCACGAAACACCGACGGTCCTAGGACGCGGCCGTCCAACAGTGCCTCGACGTCGGCGCCAAGCAGCCGCGCGGCGAGCGCTGGATCGGCCAGGTGGTGCTTGGGCGGCGCGGCGAGGCGGGTCACGCGGTTGCCGGTGGGCACCCACGCGGGGACCGGATCGATGATCCAGAGCCGTTCCAGCGCGTCGCGGTACGGCCCGGTGGTCGACCTCGCCGGTTTGTCGCTCTCACCGCCCGTGGCGGCATCACGGAGCGTCTCGTAGGACGCGGTAGTCGAGGTAGCGGCCGCGTAAGCGGTCATCCAACGGCGGAGGGCCGCTGGGTTGCGAACCCGGTAGCCGAGTTCCTCGAAGTCTCGTTCGGCGATCCTGGCGAGGTAACCGCCGAGCTGGGCTCGCAAGGCCCTGCCGCTCAGGTGCCGCACCCCCGGAAACCCGGACCTCACGATCTCCTGCGCATAGCGTTCGAGGGTGACATCGCTGTCCCCCGCCACCCGCGGACGAGTGCCAGAAAGCAGCTCAGCGAGGCTGACCGTCGGCGATCCCACTCCCCGTTCGGGAAGCGTCATCGGGCGCATCCTGATCGTCACGATGCGTCCGGCGCCGGAGTGCGTCGGTTGATGGTTCGGCGACGCGGATCCCGTCAGCAGAAATTGGCCGGCACCGGCGTTGTCGTCGACGGCTCGTCGTACGACGTCCCAGGACTCCGGCAGCCGCTGCCACTCGTCGATCAACACGGGACGCCTGCCTTCCGCCAGCCGTCCGGGGTCGGCCTCGGCAATCGCCCGCTGACCGGGATCGTCGAGGCGATGGACGGTCGTCGCTCGCTGCAGCGCCGTCTCGGTCTTGCCGACCGCCTTGGGACCTTCGAGGGACAACGCGGGCAACGCCGGCAGCAGCGCGTCGAGCTCCGCGTCGAGCACCCGTGGCAGATAGCCTTCCACCTGCTGAACGCTACCGTTTGCCGGGCTTCTACGCTACAGTTTGCCGGCCTTCTGGACTCCAGTTTGCCGGCTTTCCTGCCAGGTTGGTTCGCCGCGCACACTTCCGTTAGATGGGTTGTATCTTCCGTCCAACGGAAGAGTGCAGGGCCGGAGGGGTTGATGTCCGCGGTGCGCTACACCTTCGGCTACCGGAGCGAGGAGCTCTGGCTGGTCGACCGTCGCCCGGTGGAGACGGTGGCGCCGCTGTCGGCGCCGCTGGTCGACCTGGCGACGCGCTCCGGGTTCTGGTGCGAGCTGCGGGACGCCGGCGGCCGGCCGATGCACCGGCAGGCGCTGCGCGACCCGAGGCACCCGACCGACGAGGTGCCCGGCCGGCTGCGGCTGGTGCCGCGCGCGGACGCGACCGGCGCGTTCACCGTGCTGGTGCCGGTGCTGGACGGTGCAGCCACGGTCGCACTCGTCCAGCGCCGTAGCGCCGATCCGGCGCCGCGCGACGTCCTCACCACCCCAACGCCATGAATACAGTGTCATGAGTACCGTGCCATGAGCAGCGCGGACGGGGCGGTCGTCGGCATGCGGACGGTGGCGGACCACGGCCCGTCGCAGCGCCGGTTCGACGTGGTGATCACCGGCGACGGCTACCGCAGCGACGAGCTGCCGCTGTTCGCCGAGCGCGTCGAGGCGTTCTGCGAGCGGCTGTTCGACGCCGCGCCGTTCGACGTGCTGCAGCCGCTGGTGAACGTGCACCGCCTGGACGTCGCGTCCACCGACAGCGGCGCGGACGAGCCGCTGAGCTGCCCGGACGGCTCGGACGGCAGCGGCGCCGCGGCGAGGACCTTCTTCGACGCCACGTTCTGCGGCGGCGGCAACCGGCGGCTGCTCACCGTGGACACCGCGCTCGTGCTGGCCACCGTCGTGGAGCACGTGCCGGCATACGACATGGTGTTCGTGCAGGTGAACGCGATGGCCTACGGCGGATCGGGCGGCTCGGTCGCGGTGTTCTCCGCGCACCCCAACGCGGCGGAGATCGCGCTGCACGAGATGGGACACACGGCGTTCGGGCTGGCCGACGAGTACCCGGCCAAGGCGGGCTGCACGAACCCGGACCCCGGGCACGACGTGCACCCCGGCCCCGAGCCGGACTACCCCAACGTGACGCTCGACCGGTCCGCCCGCAAGTGGGCCGAGCTGGTCGCGGCCGGGACACCGCTGCCGACCATGGCCAACCCGGATCCGAGCCGCTGCGACGAGCGGCCGAGCCCGGTGGCGGCCGGCACCGTCGGCGCGTTCGAGGGCGCCGACTACCACCGCTCGGGGGTGTACCGGCCGGAGTACGACTGCCGGATGCGGACCCTCGGGGTGCCGTTCTGCGCCGTATGCCAGCGCGAGATCCGCCGACAGGTGCTCCGATACGCCGCAGGTTGATCCCCCGGACGTATCATTTCGGCCCGTCTGCCGATCTCAGTGTCAGCACCCGGCCGATCGGAGGGATCGGATGACAGCGAAACGCGTCTACTTCTTCAAGGGTTCCGAGTACGTGCGGTTCGACCGCGCGATCAACAACGTGCCGATCAACTACCCGCTCGACACCGTCAGGTGGTGGGGCGGGCTGCCGGCCAACATCAGCGCCGCGTTCTACCGGGGCAGAGGTCGCGCCTACTTCTTCGCCGGCAACCAGTACTACCGCTACACCGTGCTCCGCAACGCGGTCGACCCCGGCTATCCCAAGCCGATCGCCGGCAACTGGCCGGGGATGAGCGACATCGGCTTCGACAGCGACATCGACGCCGCGGTCAACTGGGGCAACGGCAAGGTCTACTTCTTCAAGGGCGCCCAGTACGTGCGCTACGACCTGCCGTCGGACAAGGCCGACGCCGGCTACCCCAAGCCGATCACCGGCAACTGGCCGGGCGTCGCGGGCACCGGGTTCGAACACGGCCTGGATGCCGCCATCAACTACGGCAACGGCAAGGTCTACTTCTTCCGCGGCGACCAGTACCTGCGCCTGGACCTGGTGGCCAAGTCCGTCGACGCCGGCTACCCCAAGCCGATCGCCGGCAACTGGCCGGGCGTGTACACCAGCGGCATCGAGGCCGCGCTCGAATGGCCGTACGCCGAGCTCGCGGCCGGCGGGTTCCGGGTGCCCACCGGGAACAGCGGCTGCCAGCTGGTCGGCGCCGGCGGCGGGAACAACAGGGGCGGCGAGCAGTTCCGGATGGAGCTGGACTACCACGAGCCGGCCCACCCCGCGACGTGCGCCGTCGGCGAGTTCCGGCAGTACGTGCGCGGCACGTTCGTCACCAACGGCATCCTCAGGACGCACCAGCTCACCACCGGCCCAGGCGGGGCGGCGGTGAACATGCTGCCCGCTCCGGCGCCCGGCGCGGCGGGTGACAACTTCCTCGAGGACGGGGTGCCCAGCTCGCGGATGGGCGGCACCGGGGATTTCTCCTACGGGCACCGCCTCGACGCGCGCGGCGTCGCGACGGACGTCTACCAGCCGGACCGCATGGAGGGCTGCCAGTACCGGGGCTTCGACTTCCCGAGCGTCACCGGCACGCCAGGCATCACCTACTCGATCTCGCTGGACTTCCGCGGTGACGCGATCGACGTGGCGACCAGCGGCGAGATACTGCAATCCAACAACTGGTCCGTCAACTGCTCAGGGACGTTGTGATGGCCGAATCCAAGTTTGCGGGCGGGCACTGGGTGTTCGCCACGATCCACCAGGTGGGCGACGGACAGGTCGGCGCCCACGTCAGCATCTCCGTCGAGAATCCGGGAGACATCTCCGCCGACAGTGTCAACCTCGCCATCGAGGCCGGTGGGCACTCGCTGCAGCAGATCGCCCGGCCGGGCGTCCACGCGACGCCGCTGCACTACATCTCGACGGGCGCGACGACGGCGATCGCCGATTTCGTCTTCGCGAACCCGTCGAACGCCAACCCGACCAGGGCGGTCGTCACCCTGAACGACGAATCGGTCGCCTTCGACTACGGAGACCCCGGTCCGCTCCCAGTGGCCTGACGATCGGAGGATCGGATGACAGCCAAACGCGTGTACTTCTTCAGTGGCGCGCAATACGTTCGTTTCGACAGCGGCATCAACAATGTGCTGCCCAACTATCCACTGGACATCGCCAGGTGGTGGGGTGGTCTGCCCGCCGGCATCAGCGCCGCTTTCTACCGCGGTAGGGGTCGTGCCTACTTCTTCGCCGGCAACCAGTACTACCGCTACACGGTTGTCCGTAACGCGGTCGATCCCAACTACCCGAAGCCGATCGCGGGCAACTGGCCGGGGATGAGCGACATCGGCTTCGACAGCGACATCGGCGCGGCGGTGAACTGGGGCAACGGCAAGGTCTACTTCTTCAAGGGCGACCAGTACGCGCGCTACGACCTGCCGTCGGACAAGGTCGACCCCGGCTACCCCAAACCCATCACGGGCAACTGGCCCGGGGTCGCGGGTACCGGGTTCGAGGCCGGCCTGGATGCCGCCATCACCTACGGCAACGGCAAGGTCTACTTCTTCCGCGGCGACAAGTACCTGCGCCTGGACCTGGTCAGCAAGGCCGTCGACGCCGGTTACCCGAAGGCCATCGCCGGCAACTGGCCCGGGGTGTACGCGAGCGGAATCGACGCTGCGCTGGAATGGCCGTACGCCGAGCTCGCCCCCGGCGGGTTCCGGGTGCCTACCGGTAACAGCGGCTGCACGGTGGTCGCCACCACGGCCGGCCGGCGCAAGGCCGGTGAACAGTTCCGGATGGAGCTGGACTACCAGGAGCCGGCGCACCCGGTCACCTGCGCGGTCGGCGAATACCGGCAGTTCGTCCGCGGCACCTTCGTGGCCAACGGAGTGGCGTTGACGCACGGGCTGCCCAATCCGACCGGCGGCGGGCCGGTCACCATGCTGCCCACCCCGGCACCCGGCGCGGCTTCGGACAATTTCCTCGAAGACGGGCTGGTGACCCCGCCGGCCGGCGCGAATGTGTTCTACGGCCACCGCATCGACACCGCGGGCAATTCCGACACGACCGACCAGTTCCTGCCCGATCGGCTGGAGGGCTGCCAGTACCGCGGCAATGACTTCCCCGGTATCGAGTCCGCCATAGGCACGACCTACAACATTGCGCTCGACTTCCGCGGCAGCGCCGTCGACACGGCGACGAGCGGCGAGGTCCTGCAAACCAACGACTGGTCCGTCAACTGCTCAGGGACGTTGTGATGGCCGAATTCGCAGCCGCAGGTGGACATTGGGTGTACCCGACCTTGCACGGTCTGGACGACGGGCAGGTGCGGGCGCACGTCAGCATCACGGTCGGCGCCGCCGGCGAGGTGCAGGAGGGCAATGTCGACCTGGCCGTCGAGGCCGGCGGCGAGTCGCTGGCCCAGATCGCCCGGCCGGGGTCTGACTCGCCCCTGATGCACATCTCGACGCGGGCCACCACCGCGATCGGGTTCTTCACGTTCTCCAACCCGTCCAACGCGAGCCCGACCAGGGCGATCGTCACCCTGAACGGCGAGTCGGTCGCCTTCGACTTCGGCGACCCGGGGCCACTGCCGGTGGCCTGAGTCCGACAGCACGGCAGTCCGACAGCACGGCCTGGGCGGCACGCCCTCGGCTAGCGACTCTGGTCAGCGGCCGAGGGCGTGCTCGTGCACGAGTTCGGCGCTGCGCTGCGGCTGCTCCAACCAGAACAGGTGGCCGACGCCGTCCAGCAGCTCCAGCTTGGCGTCCGGGATCAGGCCGGCGATGTGCTCGCCATTGCTCGCGACGATCATCTCGTCGGCCGTCCCGTGCACCACCAGCGTCGGTATCCGCAGGTTCGGCAGGCGAGCCGTGGTGTCGTGCACCAACGCGGCCTGCAGCTGCATCATCACCACCGCCGCCGGCACCTTCGCCGACAGGCTGAGCTGGCGGAAGGCCTCGTAGTCGCCGGCCGCATCCCGGTGCTGCTGCGACAGGTTGACCTCGAACGCGGTGCGCAGCGCCAGCTCCGCGTCGCGCGTAGAGATCGCCTCGACGAGCCGCAGCGGGCCGGGGGCGTGCAGGCTGCCGCCGTTCGGGCCCGCATACGTGCAACCCAGGACGAGCGTGCGGACCAGCTCCGGGTGCGTCAGCGCCAACTCCTGCGCGACCATGCCGCCCATCGAGATGCCAAGCACGTGCGCGCCGTCCCAGCCGACGGCGGCCATCAGCCTCGCCGCGTCCTCGGCCAGCTCCGCGATCGTGAACGGCGCCTCCGCCCAGCCCGACTCGCCGATGCCACGGTGGTCGTAAGCCAGCACGTCGAAGTCGCGCTCCAGCAGCGACCGGAACGGCTCACCCCACATCCCGTGATGCCCGGACATGCCCATGATCAGCAGCAACGGCTCGCCAACGCCGCCGCGCGCGTAGAACGCCCGCCGCTCCCCCAGATCCACAACCGGCACGCCGATACGCCCGAGTCAGCGGACGTCGACGTCGAGCCAGACCAGTCGGTGGTCGGAGCTGGGGAACGGGAACGTTCCGGTGAGCCGCGACAGGGGGTCGCTCAGCACGGGCCAGAACACCGCACCGGCCAGCACTTCGAGCTTCCGCGACGGCAGCACGTAGTCGGCGCGGAGGTTGCCTGGCGCCACGTCGGAGAAGTCCGCGGTGTCGTGCGCCGGGTCACTGCGGTGCGAGGCATTGGCGCCACCCTGCAGCACACTGGCCTCGGCGGCTCCGGCGCTGGACGGGGTGAACTCGGCGTTGATCCAGTGGTGATCCAGGAGCTGTTGCGCCGCGCCGGGGATGCTGTCGCCGTCGAGCGGGTCGGAGTTCAGGTCCCCGGCGATCACGAATCGCGAGCCCGGCCGCAGCCCGCCGCGCTGTCCCTCGTCGTCGTAGATGTAGTGGCCGTGCCCGGGGCGGACGTAGTCGGCCCAGAAGCGGATCTCGTCGAAGTTGCGGCGCCCGTTGCGGTCCTCCGGTCCGTCGAACACCGGCGGCGTGGGGTGGCTGACCAGGAAGTGCACGGTCTGCCGTCCGATTCGAATCGGCAGGTCCCAGTGGCTCTTCGAGGACAGCCGGAAGACGGCCAGCTCCTCGGCGGAGTACCAGTCGGCTGGCGCCGCGGTGGCCGGGTCGTCGGGCAGCAGCGCGCCAGGCATGTCCTTCCAGAGGAAGCGCTGGAAGGTGCGGGCCAGGTCGTCGACGATCGGGTAGCGGGAGTACACGACCATCCCGAACTGACCGGGGAAGGCGCCGAAGCCCAGCGCGTCGTCGCCGTAGCCGGGGGCCCCCGGCTGCGTGACCACCCGGCCGTCGTTGTTCAGGTCGAAGCCGGAGGCGACGCCGGTGTTGCTCGGGGCGATGAACCGGTAGGGGTATGCGATCGGCTCGGCGCCGTTCTGGCCGACCGAGAGGTAGTTGTCCTGGAACAGCCCCGCCGCCACCGGGTCGAAGTCGAACTCGTTGATCAGCAACACGTCCGGCCGGGTGCGCTGGACGATCTCCGCGATCGTCGCTGCCTGGGCGTTCCCGGGCGACGACAGGTGGGCCCGCAGCTCTCCCTCGGAACTCCGGTTGAGCGAGGCGTTGAACGTGGCGAACCGCACCTGGCTGCCGGCGTCCACCTCAGCCGGCACCGCTGCGGCCGGTACCGCGGCCAGCCCGGCCACCATGGCGGCCGCCGCGGCGATCACGCCACCCTGCACCAAGACCCGTCGGGTACGCGGGACGACTGACGACATGCTTCCTCCTCGCCGTGCCATCCCCCATCGCGTGAGGCAGCATAACCGCCGGACGCGGTCTGCGCGGGTCAGATGTCGATCTCCTGGCCGACACCGGCCCGGCGCGCCGCGGCGAGCACGATGCCGGCGGCCGCGGCGTCCTGCACGGCGACGCCGACCGACTTGTAGAGGGTGATCTGGTCGCCCGTCGTCCGCCCCGGCCGGGTGCCGGCGACCAGCTCGCCGAGCTCGGCGTGCACGTGCTCGGCGGTGATCACCCCGTCCCGGATGGGCTGGAGCAGGTCGTTGGCGCCGGCCGGGAACGGCGCGAGCGCGGCCTGCCGGGACTCCACGCACACCAGGGCGCCGGCGACGGTGGCGTCGTCGACCTCGCGGCCGGCGCCGTTGTAGCCGACGGAGGTGACGTGCACGCCGGGGGTCAACCACTCGCGCCGTACGACCGGCTCGACAGCGTGGGTGCAGGCGCACGCGATGTCGGCGCCGTCGAGGGCGACCGCGTAGGACGGCACGGCGTGCACCTCGGCCGGTAGGCCACGCAGGCCGGACCGGGACAGCTCGTCGGCCAGCGCGGCCACCTTCGCCGGATCCCGGCCGGCGATCCGGACCTGCCGGATGGCGCGGACGCGGCACATGGCGGCCGCGTGCGAGCGCGCCTGCACGCCGGTGCCGAGCACGGCGAGCACGGCCGCGTCCTCCCTGGCCAGCAGGCGCGCGGACAGCGCGGAGCACGCCCCGGTACGGGCCGCGGTGATCGCCGTGCCGTCCAGCAACGCCGCCGGCCGGCCGGTGTCGGGATCGAACGCGACGATCACGGCCTGATGGGTCGGCAATTCGGTCCCGGCGTTGTGCGGGAACAGCGACACCAGCTTGGTGACGAGCACGCCGCACGACGACACGAATCCCGGCATGGCGGCCAGCAGACCGTCGCGCTCGGGCACCATGGCGCCGACCCGGTCGGGCACCGAGGCGCGGCCGGAGCTGAGGTCCGCCATCGCGGCCGCCAAGGCGTCGAGCAGCGCATCGAGGTCGAGCAGCGCCTCGACCTGTGAGCGGTTCAGAACAAGCATCAGACGGCTCCAGCGATCCGATCGGTGGACGGCGCGCAGCGTACGCGTGCGGTCAGGAAGCGGGGCGGTCGACGAGTCGGACGAGCTTCTTCGGCGCCAGCAGGCAGTAGCTCTCGGTCAGCAGCTCCGCGACCTCGTCCCAGTCGACGCCGGTGTCCAGCACCATGCCGACGACGCTGGGGCCCCATTGTGGCTTGAAGAACGGATGGCCGGTCGCGACCAGCGCGTCGATCTCGTCTCCCGGCGAGCGGAATGTCAACACGTTGGTCGGGCCGTCGGTGGCCGACGCTCGGGCATATGCCGGCGGCCACCGCGAGTCGATCGCGAGCACGTGCGCGAAGGTTCGCTTGCGGACCCGCCAACGGGTACCCACCCACGCCTGCTCCTCGTAGGCGTCCGGCAGCCCCAGACACACCGACCGGAGCTGGGCAACGATCTCGGGCGGGACTTCCGCGTACTCGGTCACCGTCGCCTCCCGTGTCGAAGCGTGCGCGGCCGAGGCTACCGACGCCCGGCGTCGCCGTACTCGTCGTGCCAGTTCCACCACTCGTACGGCCGGGTCCGGGGATAGCCCTCGGGCGAGTCCTCCCACTCCTCCTGCCGGCCGAGCGCGGTCATGTCCAGGTAACTCCAGGTGCTGCCCATCGCCTCGTCGCCACGGTTGTTGATGAAGTAGGAGCGGAACACGCTGTCGCCGTCGCGGATGAACGCGTTCGTGCCGTGCCATTCGTCCACACCGAAGTCGGCGTCGAACTCGTCGGTCATCGTGTACCAGGGCATCGTCCAGCCCATCCGCGCCTTCATGCGCTCGATGTCCGGCTGCGGCGCGCGTGAGGCGAAGACGAGGGTGGTGTCCCGGGCGTTCAGATGGGCGACGTGGGCGACCTGGTCGGCCACCAGGGAGCAGCCGCGGCACGCGTGGTCCGGCCAGCCGAACACGCCGGGCTCGAAGAACGCGCGGTAGACGATCAGCTGACGACGGCCCTCGAACAGGTCGAGCAGGCTCGCCATACCCCCGGATCCGTCGAACGCGTACTCCTTCTCCACCGCCTGCCACGGCATCCGCCGGCGCTCCGCGGCCAGCGCATCACGGGCACGGGTCAGCTCCTTCTCCTTCACGAGCAGCTGCTGGCGCGCTGCCTCCCACTCCTGCGGAGTGACGATCGGGGGAGTCTTCATTGTGGTGTCCACCTTCCAGCTCAGGTCCACGCTCACGTGGCGTGGGTCGTGGTGGGGCCGCGAGTGGACCGGTCGAGGTGGTCCCTCAACGCGTCGAGCGGGCCGTCCCAGTCGCGGGCCAGCGCGGCCAGGAACTGCTGCGCCACCTGCATCGGGGCGGAGCGCAGCCGGTAGCGCACCCGGCGCCGCTCTCCCGGTTCGGCCGTCACCAGGCCGACCTCGGCCAGCAGGGCCAGGTGCTTGGCGATCGCCTGCCGCGTGATCGGCAGCCGAGCGGCCAGGTCCGTGGCCGTGGCCGGACCCCCGGAGGCCAGCGCGGCCAGGATGGCGCGCCGGCTCGGGTCGGCCAGGGCAACGAAGACCTGTTCGGCGATCGCCTCGATGTCAGGCGGCATCGAGGTAGTCGACGAGTTCGCCCAACTCGCTCGCCCAGCCCTGGATGTTGCCGTCGTACGCCTTGCGGTAGATGTCCTCTGGCAGCTGGGCGAAGCCGGTCTCGACCACCCGCAGCCGCGTGCCCGCACCGACCGGCTCGAGCGTGAACTCGACATAGGTGCGGCGCGGATCGTCCTCGGGCAGCCCGTAGATGTGCCAGGTGAACCCGAACACCGTCGGCTCCTCCACCCGTTCCACGCGCATGTCGACCGTGGGCCCGTCGGTCCACCGCATCCGGGCCGACCCACCCGGACGCAGGTCGATCGTCGCCTCGTTGCCGAACCAGGTGCCCAGACCCTCGGCCGTGGTGAGCGCGGCCCAGACCTTGCCAGGCGGGTGAGCGACCTCCACGGTCCGCTCGATGCGATCGGGAAACCCCATGACAGCCTCCAACATGTAGCAACTGAACGATTGCTACCATATGGCAACCGTCCGGTTGCGTCAACGGCGGCGACTCCGAGTCCGATGCCCTCGACCCGGTCGAGCGGGCCATCCGGGCCGCCTCGAACGCGGTGCGGCTGGGGCCGCGAGCGTCAGGTCGCCGACGTTTGTGGTGCGTGGGGTGGCACGGGTGTCCAGTCGGTGTATTTGCCGGTTCGGCCGTCGCCGGATGACCGGCCGCGTAGCCGGCGCCCGACCCAGGGCAGCACGTGCTGCCGGTGGTAGCGCAGTTCGGTGAGCAGCCTGCGGGTCTCGGGAGAATCGGAGCGCACCGCGTGCGCCGCCGCATCCTCGCCGAGCGCGTGCAGCACCAGGCTGGCGACTCGCTGGTGGCCGGCCGTGTTGAGGTGCAGACGGTCCGGCGACCAGTAGGCGGGGCGGCGGACTTCGGCGTCGTGGAAGACGTCCACGAGGGTGATCCGGTGGGTGGCCGCCAGCTCGGCGACGCCGGCTGTGAGTGCCTCGGCGCGTCGGTGCACCGCTCGTCCGAAGGGCAGCCGGTCCGACGGATCGGGACCGCTGAGCAGCACCAGGCGGACTCCGGCGTCGGCGCAGCGGCGGACCGCTCGGCCGGTCAGGGCCACCAGACGCGCCACGTCGGCGCGGGGACGCAGCATGTCGTTGCCGCCGCCGTTGAACGTCAGCACGGTGGGTGCCGGGGTCAGGGACAGCGCGGCCTCGAGCTGATCGGTCACGATCGGCTCCAGCAGGCGCCCACTGACCGCCAGGTTCGCATAGCGCACGGCGTCGCCCCTGGCCACAGCCAGACCCGCCGCCACCAGGTCGGCCCACCCCCGGACCGAGCCGTCGGGCAGCTCGTCACCGACACCCTCGGTGAAGCTGTCACCAACCGCCACGTACCGCACCGCCGATCCCTCCCGTCGTCACGCCCGGCTACATCCTGGCCCTTCCTGGGATCATGTCGCATGGCCCGTCGCGGCCCGAAGCTTCCTGAGCAGCGGGTTCGCGGCGATCTTCTCCTCGGTCAGCTCGTCCCAGCGGATCTCCGCGCGCGGCCGCGGGCCGCGCACCGCCCGACAGTCGATCACCCGATCCGGCGTCGATGCGTCGCATGCTGGCCCAGCACTCGGACCGACCCGTCTGCAGCAGCACGACGGCGAAGGAGCCAGCGAGGAGGACTGGCCGACCGGGATCCTCCCAAGAATCTGACCAATATCGCGCTGACCTCATTCACGGAAGGGCGCCGCACCCGGGTTGGTCGGGTGATCCGCTGGTTTCCTGGCCGGCCGTGGTCCGCTATAACCGCGGTGTGGCGCTGGACGACCTCGATGCCAGGGTGCGGCTGGCCATGTTCGCGCACCTCGACCGGGTCAGCGCCGCGCACCCGGACGGCATACCGTCGAGCGTGATCAACTCGTTCGTCTTCGACGGACGCCCGCTGCGACTGATCGTGCAGCCCGGTATCCGCAAGCCCGCCGACCTGTCCGCGGCGCTGACGATCCGGACGACCTACACCCCGCCGGGCGCGCAGGCGCCCTACCACGACGAGATCGACCTCCAGGGCAACCTGCGCTACAAGTGGCGCGGAACCGAGCCCGCACACGCCGACAACCGAGCCCTACGCGAAGCCATGCAGCGCGGCGCCCCACTCGCCTACTTCTACCCGATCGCCAAGGGCGTCTACCACGCCTTCTACCCGGTGTACCTGGTCGAGGAGGACACCGCCCGGCACGAGTTCGCGGTCGCGCTCGACGAGCAGCCGCACAGTGCCGACTGGACCACCGGCCGGGTGGCCGAGCGGCGCTACTCGCCGCACCTGACCCTGCGCCGCCTGCACCAGGCCGTGTTCCGCCCCAAAGTGCTGCGGGCCTACCTGAGCCAGTGCGCGCTCTGCCGCCTACGCCATGCGTCGCTGCTAGACGCGGCGCACATCCTCCCCGACCACCACGACCGCGGCGATCCCGTCGTGCCCAATGGCCTGGCCATGTGCAAGATCCACCACGCCGCCTACGACGCGAACATCATCGGTATCCGTCCCGACCACATCGTCCAGGTCAGGAACGACATCCTCGCCGAGATCGACGGACCGATGCTGCGCCACGGCCTGCAAGAAATGCACGGCACCACCATCCTCCTGCCCCGATCCCGCACCGATCACCCCGACCCGACCAGACTCGACGAACGATGGGAACAGTTCAGCGCCACCGCCTAACGCACGCTCATCGAACCACGCCCGCCAACACCCGAGCGACAGCCGCCGGCGCGTGTGAGCACTGTCCGAGACCACCCTCCCGGCGGCAGCAGCGGGAGAACGGTCAGGCTACTCGATGATAATGACGACCTTGCCTTTGGCGTGCCCTTCGCCGAGATACCGCAGCGCCTCGGGGACCTCGCTCAACTGATACCGACGGTCGATCACTGTAGTGATCTTTCCCGCTTGGCAGAGCTCAACCATTGGCGCCAGGTGCTGCGCACCTAGTCGGACAGCCAGGAGGCGTATCCTCTTGCCTGAGGGTCGTCCGATCAGCGGTCCGATCAGCAGAACGTGCAGTAGTGTAGCCACCGATCCGCCAACATACAGATAGCGCCCCTTGGGTTTCAGCGAGCGACTGTAAGCGAATGTCGAACAATGTGCGGCCACATCAAGAATCAGGTCGTAGGTACGCCCATTCCGAGTGAAGTCGTCCCGCGTGTAGTCGATGACGTGGTCGGCGCCGAGTGCGCGTATGAACTCCAGCTTCTCCGCGTTGTCCACGCCGGTGACCTCGGCCCCGTGCAGCTTGGCGAGCTGCACGGCGTACATGCCGGAGCCGCCACCGGCGCCGTTGACCAGCACCTGCTGCCCGGGCTGGACCTGTCCCTTCTCGCGGATGCCCTGCAACGCGATAGCCCCCGCTTGTGGAAGGGCGGCGGCTTGCTCGTAGGTCATGCCGGCTGGTATTCGCGCCAGAGCACGCTCCGGTACGCACACGTACTCCGCGAACCCGCCCATTTGACTGAGAATGTCCGCGAACACGTCCTCGCCCGGTTGGACCAGTGTGGTGTTGCGACCCACTGCCTCAACCCGTCCGGCGATATCTGACCCGAGAATGTGGCACCGCGGTCGGAACGGGCCCATGATGCGGGAGTACAACGGCTTTCCCCTCAACATCTCCCAGTCGGACGCGTTGAGGGATACCGCGTGCACTTTGACGAGCACCTCGTTGTCCTTGGGCGCAGGCGTCTCCACGTCCGTCAACTGAAGCACGTCCGGCGGCCCGTACCGCGTGTAGACAACAGCCTTCATGGCGGTCAGCTCGCGGCCGGCGTCGGCGTGCACGCAGTTGGCGGTACCTGGTCCAGTGCGTGGCGGCGGACGCCGCGGATCAGCAGGTAGCCGACCATCCAGAACTCGCCCACGGTCGCGGGATAGACGAGAGCGTCGGCGAGGGCGGGTGCGCCCGGGGCGAGGTATCCGATGAACGCGCTGAGCAGGTATCCGATGCCACCGCCGACGAGGATCCAGCCGAGGGCACGGGGCATCCAGCCGGAGCGGAGCACGCACCAGCCCATGGGAACGAGCCACAGGCCGAAGAACAGCGCTGCCACGCCCCACAGGTTGCCGCTGATCAGGTACAGGAGTTGGACGGTGGCTGCGGCGTCCCCGACCGGGTCGAGCGCGAGCTCGACCGCCGTGGCCAGCAGTGCCGCGCTGAGGAGGATCGCGACCGCGTTGACCAGGCCGAAGGCGGCGATTCCGCCGGCGGCAAGCGGGACTGCGGTGCGGAACAGGCGGTAGAACCACACGGCGGTGAGGGCTTGCGTGACGACGATGAGCAGCTCGAAAGCAACGCCGGCGCGGGCGAGCGATTCGTGCGTGACCAGGTTGGCGAGTGTCGCGCCGGGGTCGTCGGCCGCAAAGAGTCGCGGCCGGATGAGCAGGAAACCGAGCACGCCTGAGATGGCAAGCCCGAGGTAGAGCAGGCCGGTCATTCGGGCGGTCCGGATTAGGGGGTGCATCGTGGCTCCTTCGGGGCCGTACCTAGTCTTACGTTGTAAGGTAACCATACAATGTAAGGTAGGGGCAACAGTTGGGAGGCCGATGGCACTGAAGGCGTCTCGGAAGCCGCTCAGTCGCGAGCGCGTACTGGCCGCGGCGATAGCAGTGGCCGATACGCAGGGAATCCAGGCGCTGACGATGCGTCGCCTCGCCTCCGATCTCGACGTCGAGGCCATGTCGCTCTACTACCACCTGCCCGACAAAGAGGCACTGCTCGACGGCATCGTCGATACCGTGATCGCCGAGATCAATGCCGCAGTCGACCGACTTGACACCAACGGCGGTGACAAGGACTGGCGCACACAGCTGCGGCAACGTTTCCTCGCGGCACGTCGAGTCATGCTGCGTCACCCGTGGGCGCCCGGGCTGCTGGGCTCGCGCCGGACCATCCCAGCCGGCGTGTACGCGTACTACGACGGCATCCTGGGCACACTCGTCGGTGCCGGGTTTTCGTACCACCTCGCGCACCGTGCGTTGCACGCATTCGGCAGCCTGCCGCTCGGGTTCGCGCAGGAACTCTTCAGCCCGGACTCGGACAGCGGAAGCCTGGACGTCGACGCCGCCGAGGCAGACCTGGCCGCGATGGCCGAGACCATGCCGCACCTGACGGCCATGACGGCAGCCGAGATCCACAATGCCACCGACCCCACACTCGGTTGGTGCGACAGCCAGGTCGAGTACGAGTTCACACTCGACCTGATCCTGAACGGGCTCGAACACCTCCGCGGAAGGCAGGCGCTGCCGTAGCGATGGGGACCCTTGACCGATAGTCTCCGTGTGACCACGCCGAGGCCCAACCGCCGCCACCTCGCCGCATGCGGATTACGTCGAACCATTGACAGACCTGACCGAACTGGAACGGGAGTTCGTCCGCGCTGCCCGCCGGGGCGCCATCCTGAGCTGTGGCCTGCGGATCCCGCCAATGGTTCAGCCGGAGGCTGCGCCGGCTTCGAGTTCGGATCCCCTTCAAGATCGCTGGCAAAGGCAAGGGCGCAGGTCAGCCGTGGAGCCGGCGAGGGGACTCGAACCCCTAACCTACCGCTTACAAGGCGGTTGCGCTGCCCATTGCGCCACGCCGGCGAGGGCGCCGCGCAGGGTGCCCTGAGCGTGCATCTTACGGCCGGGGCGGTGCTGGCGGTGGGGCTGCTGGCCGCCGCAGTGCTCGGCTTCACCGGCGCCATGCCGGCGACGGCCTTTCCGGGGCCGTCGCCGGGCGGCCCGCCGACCTCCGGCTGCAGCTGCTGACGCAAGGCGGCGGGACCTCGAGGTGCGGGCCGTCCACCACCCGGCATGGCCCGTGCCGCTCGACTAGCCTCGAAGCTGTGAGCAGTGCCTTTGGGAATGCCGAGCTCGTCGTAGTAGCCAACCGACTGCCGGTGGACCTGGAGACCACACCGACCGGCGAGCAGCGCTGGAAGTCGAGCCCGGGTGGGCTGGTCACCGCGCTCGAACCGTTCCTGCGGGCCCGCAAGGGCGCCTGGGTGGGCTGGCCGGGATGGGCCGACACGGAGGTCGAGCCCTTCGAGGACGACACCCTGCAGCTGCACCCGATCCGGCTGTCCGCGGCCGACGTGCGCGACTACTACGAGGGCTTCTCCAACGGCACGCTGTGGCCGCTCTACCACGACGTGGTCGTGCCCCCGGTGTTCAAGCGCCGCTGGTGGCACAGCTACGTCGAGGTCAACAAGCGCTTCGCCGACGGCACCGCCGAGATCGCCGCCGAAGGCGCCACCGTGTGGGTGCAGGACTACCAGCTGCAGCTCGTGCCGCAGATGCTGCGCCAGCAGCGGCCGGACCTGAAGATCGGGTTCTTCCTGCACATCCCGTTCCCGCCGATCGAGCTGTTCATGCAGCTGCCGTGGCGGCGCCAGCTCGTCGACGGGCTGCTCGGCGCCGACCTGATCGGCTTCCAGCTGCCGGGCGGCGCGCAGAACTTCCTGTACCTGACGCGGCGGCTGCTCGGGCTGGAGCCCAGCCGCGGCGCGGTCGGGATGCGCAGCCGCACTGGCGAGGTGCGGGTCGGCGACCGCACGGTCCGGGCCGGCGCCTTCCCGATCTCCATCGACTCCGACCGCATCGACCGGGTGTCCCGCACCCGTGAGGTGCAGC
>Ga0299913_10000172_pt1 | contig 34531 bp, 29 predicted proteins | sample RVTome_9_FD_201360 | JGI IMG/M metagenome (GOLD analysis project Ga0299913, IMG submission 201360) | Soil microbial communities from uranium-contaminated site in the Upper Colorado River Basin, Wyoming, United States - RVT155D38 (version 2) ... | reverse complement strand
CCGACGACCGACTCGTCGAGTTTGACAACTTCGGCACGGCCATTGGGAAAGGTGCGGACTTCGTCTGGCGCCGCAAAGGTCTTGTACTGAAGTCGAGGCATCCGGATCCTCCTAGGAGTCCGCCAGCGACGTCCCGATCCGGACCGACTCAACGGCATCCAGAATCGCCTGGCTGGCAACGGCGGCGTCGCTCTCATCTTCGATGAGGATGGCTCCATAAACAACGCCCAAAGGTGCGAGCGCCAGAGCCTAAGCACCGGATACACAAGCCATACACGAGTTCGGCTCCGCAAATCCTTGCGCGGCTGAACGAACATCCAGACGACGAGTGCCAGCAGGATCGGGGCCACACCCACCCGAGAAGGGCGGGGCTCGACGAGGCGCTGCACTGACTCCCAGATGATGAGCGCGGCGGAAACGGCAATGGCGAGGACGATGACCACTCCGGCAACGTCCTCGGCACGGTGGTATCCGTAGGTGAAGCTGCGGGTTGGTCTGCGTCTGCCTACAGAGAACGCGATCCAAAGGGGGATCGCGGTGAGGGCGTCACCGAGGTTGTGCAATGTGTCCGATGCCAGGGCAACCGATCCGCTAACTGCCACGATCAGCGCTTGCAGGCCAGCGGTCAATCCCAGACCGAGCAGCGACACCTTTGTGACCCGAATCCCCTCCGCGCCTGCATCAGTGACGAGCGGAGCGGTTGCGTGGTCGTGGTCATGGCTCAACAAATGGGAGAGACGATGAAGCAACCCATGAGACCGGATGTTGTCGGTGTCGACTTCGGGCACGCGATTGGACGGTACCGCCGCGTCTTTGCAGGGGGAAGTTGCCACTGGATCGCAACTGGTCGCGCCCTCGACGGGATCACGGGGGGTGCTGCCTGCCGCTCCACCTTCAACGCTGTCAACTGCTCTCATTCAGTATCCGACAGACGCTTCGGGTGGACAGTCTGCTGGGTCGAGATCGGAGGCGGTCCGCCTAAGGGCGGTCAGATCCTGTCGGAGGACACGCAACTCCTCGATCAGCTGGTCGACATCCTCTGCCCGCTCCCCGTCTGCAAGGCGTCCCTCGCCTTGGGCCAGATCGGCCCGGGACAGGTGCTGCGCCTCATCACTACGGACCTGGGCGCCCTCGAGGACATTCCGGCCCCACCCGCCAGTTGGGCGACACCTTGGTCGGGCTGGAGCGGACCGAGACCAACCAGGTGTTCTGGATCGAGAAGGGACAGAGACCATGACAACAGAGACGATCACCTCCGAGACGAGCGGGGCCGTCGACAAGAAACGCCGGATCGCCTTGATCGCCTCGAAAGGGACACTCTCGACGCCGCCTATCCACCGCTGATCCTGGCCACCACGGCGGCCAGCCTGGGCTGGGAGGCGGGGATCTTCATCACCTTCTTCGGGCTGGACGTCATCAAGGAGGACCGGTACGACGAGCTGAAGGTTGCGTCGCTGGCGAACCCCGCCGGCCCGGTCCATTTTCATGCCCAATCTGGCCGGCGCCCTCCCCGGGGCCACCAAGGCGGCCACAGCGATGATGAAGAATGGATGGACGACGCCAACATCCCCACCGTTCCCGAATTCATCGATATGGCGCAGGGCCTGGGGGTTCGCTTCTTCACCTGCTCCACGACCATGGGTGTGATGGGAGTGGCGGAGGAGGGACCTGATTACGGGAGCGGACATCGCCGGAGCCGCAGCCTTCCTCGACTACGCGGCGACGGCGGACGTGCAATTGTTCGTGTGACTTTCCCCAGCGCCCACCGTCTACTTGACGACGACCACTGGGCAGTCGGCGTGGTGGACGCAATAGGTGCTCACCGAACCGAGCAGTATGCTGCCCACCGAACCCCGGCCCTGCGTCCCCACGACGAGGAGAGCAGCGCCCTCGGACCGCTCGACCAGGTGGGGGCCGGGTTTGGGCACGGAGTTGACCGTCCGCCTGACCTCGATGCCCACCCCGACATGCTCGGACACCATCGAACGCACCAGCGCATCGGCATGCTCCCGGGCCGATTCCTCCAGCGAGGTCCCCCCTCCTTGCGACGCATTCCGCTCGAGGAACTCCATTGCCAAGCCCTCGAGAGACTCCCCTGGTGCGAAGCGAAGCCACTCGGGCTTGCCCTCGAACGAGTAAACGACCTCGAGCGGCAGGGAGCGCAGGCCGGCCTCCTCCGCCGCAAAGACGAGAGCCCGGGCCGACTCTTCGGAGCCGTCGACACCGACCACGATCTTGCTCATTGACGTTCCTCCTCGTCGAAAATTAGTCGCGCAGCCGTCTCCCCCTCTCCCCGGGCGACCATGCGGACGTCCTCCCCGTACCGAACTCGAAACAACAGTGTCCTCTCCGGCCCGTTGGTGAACTGCTTGAACTCGCCACGGGGGTGCACGACGAACGAGCCGGGGACGATCTCGGAGGTCCCCGAATCCGACCTCATGGTCCCGCCACCCTGAAGACACATGTAGATCTCGACGGCCTCGGGATGAGCATGGTCACTGCTCACCTGACCCGGCTCCCAGCAGGCCACCGTCACATCGCCACCGGAGTAGTGGCCGAGGATCTTCTCGATTCTCTCCTCGGGTGAGAACTCCTGCTCGGCGTACAGGTCGAACACATCCATTTCACACTCCTGTTGGCTCATTGTCTGTGACTTCCGCTGATTAATGGCGACTCAGGACCTTTCTCCGATCGAGAAGCAGCTTGACGATCATGCGCAGCCCGACGAGGGCGACGAACACGCCGAAGACACGGGTGAGGGTCTCCGACGACATGCCGAGGGCGAACCGGACCCCGATCAGAGCGGAGATAACGCCACCCACCCCGATGAGGGTGGCCTGGCGAAGGTCGACCCGACGGTTGCGCAGGTTGACCCTGGTGCCGGCCACCGCGGTGAACAGGATCGCCATTAGCGATGTCCCCTCAGCGATGTGCTGATTCATCCCGAGGAGGAAGACCATGGCGGGGACCATGATCACCCCTCCCCCGATCCCGGCGACCCCGGAGGCGACACCGGCGACGAGGCCGATACCGACGGCGATGGCCAGACTGGCAGCGGTCTCGAGGTCGGCTCCGGATTCGACGACTCCGGCCCAGAACATGCGGACCCCGGTGGCGATCATGATGAGCCCGAAGACCGCCCGCAGTGCCTGAGGCGACAACCGGTGCATGAGATGCGCCCCGGCCGTGGACCCGGCGATCCCACCAAGACCGATTGCCAGGCCCAAGACGGGATCGATCTCCCCAGCCAGGGCGAAACCCGCCGCCGCCGACAGGGCGATGAGGACGATGGCGGCGAGCGAGTGGGCGTGTGCCCGATGCTGGTCGAAGGCGAGCCAACCGGTGAGCAGCGGCACCATGATGATCCCGCCACCCACTCCGAGGACGCCACTGAGCAGCCCGGCGAAGGCGCCCACGGCGACGAGAGCTGCGATGCTCGGCGACGGCGATGCCTCAGTCACTTCCGATCACTTCCGAGCACGAGCCCATGGCTACCCGAATGCTCGATGCCGCAGCGGCAAGCGGATGCCGATCAGCCCAATCTTGTCGACGCACCACCGCAACTGTATACATATGAACACAAGATCGCAGATCGGAGGGACCCCTTCTATGCACCCAGATAATGCCGACGGTGAGGCGGTCATGGAAAGGCGAGCCCTCGGTGGAACAGGTCTAGAAGTCAGCGTGATCGGGTTCGGCGCTATGACCATTGGCGGCGCCTTCGGGCCTGTGGACGATGATGAGAGTAACCGCGCTCTTCATGCTGCTATCGACGCCGGAATGAACTTCATCGATACCTCGGACGCTTACGGCGGGGGTCGCAGCGAGAACGTCATCGGCGGGTTCCTCAAGGAGCGCCCGGACCGGGACGCCATCTTCGTCTTCACCAAGGGCGGCAACAACATGGCCACCGGGAAGACCGACTTCACGCCCGACTACGTCGCCAACGCCCTCGAAGCCAGCCTGCGGCGCTTGGGTGTGACGCCGGCGCTCTACATGCTCCACAACCCGAAGGAGGAGAACCTGACGGCTGAAGACAGCTATGCGTTGCTGGAGAAGGCCAAGGAAGACGGAAAGATCGCGAATTGGGGCGTCTCTGTGAACACCGTCGCTGAGTGTGACCTGGCCGTGGCGCAGGGCAAGCCTTCGGTCATCCAGATGGAGTACAACATCTTGCGTCAGGAGGCGGCCGCCTCTTTCGCGCGGGCCAAAGCAGCTGGCATCGGGGTCATCGCCCGAATGCCGCTCAAGCGAGGTTTCTTGTCGGGCAGCATCGGCGAGAGCTCCGAGTTCGCTGAGGGTGACCGGCGCAAGGAGATGTTCTCGCCCGAGAACATCCGCAAGCTGCAGGGCAAGCTGGACGAGCTTCGGGACGAGGCGGACAAGCTGGGTATCTCCCCCGCCGCCGCGGCGATTCGGTTCTCTGTGTCCAACCCGGACGTCTCGTGTGTCCTTCCCGGCATTCGAACAACTGAGCAGTCGATACAGAACGCCTCATTTGGTCGATCCCTCCCGATTGAGGTCGTCCAAAGACTGCAGGACTGAAACCTCCCGTGCGGCTCACCTCGGCTCATCCCCGGCATGGCGCCGCGGCACCGGTTCTGAACTCCGCGATCTCACGTTGGAAATGTCTGAATCAAGTCGTCAATCCAGACTGCACGCCGTCGTCGCGTCAAGTATGCTGCCGTATACAGATGGCCGCATGGGCCTACAGACGGTCTAGGCGGCGGTTCGACAGAGGAGGAGACAAGGACATGCAGCCAACGCACAGGGCATCGCCCCGCGAGCCGGTCGCACGCATGATGGTCCTATTGATGGCACTGTTGCTTGTTGTCGCAGCCTGTGGCGGCGACAACACGGATGACACCACCGCAACGACTGGCTCAGATGGCACGGCGGCGCCGGACGACACCACGGCGCCAGACGACACGGCGGACCCCGGAACGGATGATCCGATCGAGCTGACCGTCTGGTTCGCCCGTGACTACACCTTCCCGGATGAGTTCGCCTCGCTTCTGGAGGAGCACAACATCAAGGTGTCCTATGACGTCCGTCCCGGTGACACGATGTTGCCCACGATGTTGGAGATGCGCGAGGCCGGTGAGAAGCTCCCTGATCTGATCGAGGATGACTCTCTGACCACGCCTGCGTATATCCAGGCCGACCTCTACCAACCGATGACCGAACAAGTCGCCCAGTTCGAGGCGGAGGATCCGGAACTGTTCGAGACCGTATTCCCCTCGGTTTGGGCAGATGGGCTCTTCGACGGTGAGAACTGGCATGCTGCCTGGCAATCCTCGTATGACGTGATCTACTACAACATCCAGTACCTGGAAGAGGCGGGCATCGAACTGCCTTTCACCTCCTGGTGGGACATCTACGATGCCTGCACGGCGATCAAGGCCAACCACCCCGACATGTCCCATTGCTTTGGCACTGGCGGGACCAGCCCAGACATGATGTTCTACTGGCTGACCAACTTCGGAGCTCCGTTCGATGGCGCCGTGCCTGACCTGACCAGCCCTGAAGGTGTGGACATGATCAGGTTCATGCAGGCCATGTTCGAGGGCGGACTGATGAACCCGGCCTATGTGGTCGGTGAACAGGACGAGTCTCAGGGTGCCTGGGTGAGCAGCGATGGCGCCATCCTCCAAGACGGCCTCAACGCCGGTCTCGACTACATGGCAGCGCCGGGCATCACCTATGGCGAGACATGGGCGACGACCTTCGCGCCCAACCATCCTGAGGGCAGCCAGATGGCTGTTCCCCGTGGATGGTCGATCGTCTCCGAAAGCGAGCATCCCGATGAAGTGGGCCTGGTCTTGCGTTACATAATGGACCCGGTCAATGGCATTCCTCGGTATCTGGAAGGGTCATCGACACCTCGAAGCAGCGCCATCATCAACTCGGAAGAGGTAATCGAGGCGCAGCCTTACTTCACCGACGAGATCAAGGAGGCGTTCGCATCGGTGTCAGCTCAGATACCTCCAGCTGCAAACACGCTTGAAGTGGGAGCTGTGCTCGTTCAACTGCGAGAGGAAGTGCTCGTGATCGGGACCGACGAGGCTCCAGAGGAGATAGCCGCACGGTTCCAGACCGAATTGGACGCTCTCAAGTAGAGCCGCATCGGTTCATTCGGTAATTGCATCCCCGCCGACCTGCAGTTGGCGGGGATGCACGGACCATGATCATGCCGCATCGTTCGAAATACGAGCCCAAGCCCTTAAGGCGGAGAATTCGAGAAACCGGTCGCCTCGTCCTGAGGTGTTCGGTCTAGTGATGGGACATCGCCACACGATCACGACGATATGGTGAACATGTCAACGACCACGACCAGGTCGAGCCAATCGCCGCCAGAGCCGAGAAGACGTCCCTGGCGGCGGCGGCCCCGGAGTGTCGGCCAGGACCAGAACGCTCTCATCGGGCATAGCAAAATCGTTCCCTATGCCCTGTCCACCCCCGCCATCGTCGTGGTCGGATTCCTGCTGGCTTTCCCGGTGTTGTACGCGGCTTTCGGCAGCCTCTACCGCGCCGAGTTCATGGGAGGCGAAACGGAGTATGTCGGTTTCCAGAACTACATCGACCTACTCTCCGATGCGGATTTCCTCTGGGCGCTCAATCGAACCGCCATATTCGTCGGGGGTTGCCTGGTCTTCGGTCTCTCGCTCTCCTTGGTCTTTGCCTTTGCCCTGAACAAGGCCGGCCGGCGGCTGCGATTCCTTCGAGGGCTGACGATCGTTCCCTACCTGGTGTCAGGGGTGGCGGCCGCGGTGATGTTCCGGCTGCTCTTCAACGACCAGTTCGGGGCCGTCAACCGATTCATCGGATGGTTCGGCGTCGAGCCACCGGCTTGGTTCGCCGATACCGGCTGGGTCATGTTGGCCGCGATCGCCACTCAGGTCTGGACCGACCTCCCCTTGGCAGTCCTCCTCATATTGGGAGGCTTGCAGACCATCGATCCGTCCTTGTTGGACGCGGCAGAGGTTGACGGGGCGACCGGATGGAAGCGAACGACGAGGGTGTCGCTTCCTCTCATAGTTCCGCAGTTGGCCATCGCAACCATCTGGCTCAGCTACGCGACGCTCACCTCGCTCGGAGTCGTTCTGGCCCTCACCGGCGGTGGCCCGCTGAAAGCGACCCGGACCCTCCCGATCCACCTCTACGAGACCGCCTTCATCGAGCTCCGACGAAACGAGGCCCTCGCCATCGTCATCGTCGTCCTCGTTCTCAATGGCCTTCTCACGCTGGTCTACGCAACTTTTTCCCGTCGATTCGATCTTGGTAACTGATGACTGCACAACGAGAGAAGAGCCCGTCGACCGCCGAGCCAGGAAAGGCGTGGAAACGTCGTGGATGGAAAGCTTGGCTCCTTCACTATCTGAAGCGAGTACCGGTTTGGATTCCCCTGATCGCCCTGGTGGTGTGGACCGTTGGGCCGATTCTGATGACCCTGTCGATCTCTCTGAAGGTTCCGCCAGAGGTGTACTCGGACCCGTCGCTCATTCCCTCCAATCCCACCCTCGGCGCCTACTCCGAAGTCATCAACCGACAGGGCTTCCAGGGTGCGTTCATCAACAGCCTGGTCGTTGGGATCGGCACGGCAGTGCTCACATTGGCACTGGCCGTCCCTGCGGCGTATGCGTTCGCCCGTTTCCGCTTCCGGGGACGCCATCTGCTCCTTCTCTTCACGCTGCTACCCCGTCTCATCCCCAGCCTCGGCCTCATGGTCCCCCTCTACCGGCTGGCGGTCTCGCTCGGAGCCCTGGACAGGAAGACGACTCTGATCCTCGTGTTCACCAGCCAGATCCTTCCCCTGGCAGTCTGGCTCCTGGTGGGATTCACCCAGCAGATCCCGCGGGAGCTCGAGGAGGCAGCCAATGTCGATGGGACCAATCTGCTCCAGCGCATCCGTTACATCGTGCTGCCATTGTCATTTCCGGCCTTGATCACGATCGGCGTTCTGGCGTTTCGGGAGGCGTGGAACGAGTTCAACCTCGTCTTGGCGCTGACTCGGACTCCAGGCAATCGAACGCTGCCATATGAGTTGTGGCTACTTCAAGACAGTGTCGGCTTCGCTAACAATCCGGCGATGGCCGCTTTTGCCATCCTCACCTTGATCCCGTTCGTATTCGTCTATTTGCGGATAGAACGCTATGTAGTCGGGGGGATCACGGCAGGTTCCTCCAAGTAATACAGGCCGAACGGCAAGAGACACTTTCGTCCATGGCGTTTGGTGACATGCCGTCAGCGACTGTATACAGTTGAAGACAAGACTGCAGATCAGACGGAGGACCGAAAGACATGCACCCTGCCGACATCGACGGCTTCGAGCTGGTCGGACATTCCGACCTCGACGGGCACGGTGACGGCATGCAGGTCATGCCGTACGGGAACACCCTCTACGTGGCTCACTTCGGCCCGACCGGCAAGGCCACCTCGATCCTCGACATCTCGGACCCCACCAGTCCGCGGGTCGTGAGACAGTGGGATGCAGCCCCGGGCTCGCACAGTCACAAGGTCCAGGTCGCTGACGGCCTGCTCATGGTCAACCACGAGCTGTTCCGCAGCAAGGGGCCGGCCCCGGTGGGAATGGCGATCTATGACCTCGCCGACCCCACCGACCCGCTGCGAATCGGTTTCTTCGACACCGGGGGCGAGGGCGTCCACAGGATCGTCTACGAAGGCGGGGACCGCGCCTACATATCTGCCACACCGCCGGGATACACCGGGCGTATCTGGTTCATCGTCGACGTGGCCGACCCCGCCGATCCAAAGGAGATCGGGCGGTGGTGGCTCCCCGGCATGTGGGCCGAGGGTGGGGAGACTCCGGACTGGCCCGCCGAGGAGGAGCGCATTGTCCACCATGCGATGGTCCACGGCGACCGGGCCTATGTGGGGATGTGGGACAGCGGCATGGTCATCGTCGATATAGGCGACCCGACGTCGCCCAGCACCATCTCCCGAATCAATTGGGAGGCGGGTGGCAACACCCACACCTGTCTACCGCTGCCGAACCGTGACCTGGTAGTGGTGACCGACGAAGCTACGCAAGACAATTGCGTGGAAGGGCCCCGCATGGTCCGCATCGTCGACGTGAGTGACGAACCCCACCCGTTCGTCCGCTCGATCTGCCCCGTCCCGGAAGGCGACTTCTGTGACCGTGGGCTCCGCTTCGGAGCCCACAACCTCCACGAGAACCGTCCCAACAGCTATCGGAGCCAGCACCTCATGTTCGTCACCTACTTCAACGCAGGGCTCCGCGTCTACGACCTGATCGACGCCGACGAGCCGGTCGACATCGCCCATTGGATCCCGGAGTGCCCACCCGGGCAGGCGGCCGCCCAGATCAATGACGTCTTCGTGTCGAAAGACCACACGATCTACGTCACTGATCGGGTCAACGGTGGCGTCTACATACTGAAGCCGACCGCCGAGCTCTCGGCTCGGATGGCAGAGCTGGCCGAGACGAGCTGATGCCGACCCGCGCCCAGGAGACCGGCATCTACATAGGAGGGGCCTGGACCGACTCCGACGAGACCTTCACCGTCTACGACAAGTACACGCGCCAACCCATGGCGGAGCTCATGCTGGCCACCGAGAGCCATGTCGAGGCCGCAGTGGAGTCGGCCGTCGAGGCAGTCCGAAAGACCTTGCCGCCGGCTCGGCGGGAGAAGATCCTCAACAATGCGGCCGGTCTCCTCGACGAGCGGGCGGTGGAGATCGAGTCCGATTACGTGGCCGAGACCGGGTTCACCCCGTCCGACGCCGCCGGTGAGCTGAAACGGGCCGCCAGCATCTTCAGGCTCAGCGCCGGAGAGGCGATACGCATCGCCGGCGAAGAGGTCCCGGTGGCGGCGACGCCGGGCAGCGAGAACCGAATCGCCTTCACCATGCGAGTTCCGGTGGGAGTGGTGGCGGCGATCTCACCCTTCAACGCACCATTGAGCACGGTTGCGCACAAGATCGGCCCGGCATTAGCCGCGGGTAACAGCGTCGTGCTCAAACCCGCCGGGGTCACCCCGCTCTCTGCGATCGCCCTCACCCGCGCCCTCACCGATGCCGGTCTGCCACCTGGCTATCTCTCGCTGCTTACCGGGCCCGGAGCGAGGACAGGCACTGCCTTGGTGAGCCACCCCGACGTGCGATTCGTGACTTTCACGGGCTCTACGGCCGTGGGCCGGGACATCCGAGAAAAATCGGGTCTGGCAAGGACCCATCTCGAACTCGGATCGAACAGCGTCTCCATCGTCGCCGCGGACGCCGACCTCGAGCTGGTCACCGACCTCGTTGCACGCGCCGGGTACCGGAAGTCGGGCCAGGTTTGCACTTCGGTACAGAGGATCCTCGCCGACCACTCCATCTTCCACGAGCTCGGCGAGCTCCTCGCGACCAAGGTGGCCGCACTGAAGGCAGGTGACCCGCGCAGCCCCGACTCGGACATAGGGCCGCTGATCTCCCCGGAGGCGGCTTCACGAGCCCACGGCTGGATCGAAGGCGCACGCGCCGACGGCACCACGGTGGTTGGTGGCGGTCTCGATGGGGCAGTCCTCCAGCCGGCGCTGGTGGTCTCACCAAGTGAGGACTCACCGCTGTACAAGGAGGAGGCCTTTGCCCCGGTGGTGTCCCTGATCGGGGTCGAATCGACAGATGAGGCGATCGAGAAGGCCAACTCAGGGCCATATGGCCTGCAGGTCGGCTTCTTCACCCAGGACCTCGATCGAGCCTTCGATGCGGCGCGGCGACTCGAGGCCGGCGGCGTGATCATCAACGACACATCGAGCTATCACGCCGACCTGATGCCCTACGGAGGCGTGAAGGAAAGCGGGCACGGGGTGGAAGGGCCCAAGTATGCGGTCCACGACATGACCGACCCCCGCCTTGTGGTGATGAACCTGCGGGCACCGGGTGGAGCGTGACCGCGGCCTGATCTCGAGTGGCTCGCGGCCACTGCCTCCAGAGGCAGACGTCCTAGTCGCCGGAAGCGGAGCAGCCGGGCTGACCGCGGCGCTGACCGCGGCGAGCTCCGGCCTCTCGGTGCTGGTGGTCGAGTCAGCCCAACGATGGGGTGGCACCTCCGCAATCGGCGGCGGCCGGGTTTGGATACCTGCTGCCGGCCCAGACGACAGCCAGGAGGCTGCGGTCGCGTACCTGGAGGCAGTCTTCGGGAGCGATCACAGGGGGATGATCGAGGCGTTCGTTGACGGGGCCCGATCGATGGCCGGGTTCGTCGAAAGCCACTCCCGACATCGCTTCGTCCCCTGCCCCATCTATCCCGATTACCACCCTCAGCTCCCGGGATGGTCCCCGGGAGGCAGGGCGCACGACGCAGCACCCGTCGATCTGCATGATCTCGTCGCGGAGGCGGGTGACGTCCTGGTTCCTCCCGGATACCTGCCGATCACCCACGCCGAATGGGAGCAATGGCGATATCCGTCCCGATTCGACTGGGGCCTGATCGAGGAACGGCGCCGGCGCGGGATCCTCACCAACGGCCCCAGCCTGATCGCCTCTCTCGTGGACGGAGCGGTGCGAGGCGGAGTGCGGCTCGCCAAAGGCGTGGCATTGCTCGAGGTGGAAGACGCCACGTCTCCGATCAGGGCACGGGTGGGCGGTGACGAGACCGAGACGACCATTACCGCCGGCGCGCTGATTCTCGCCACCGGCGGTTTCGACGCGCACCCAGGGCTGCGAGACGAGTACCTCCCGGCGGCGCTCTCGGTGAGCGCCGCCGCTCCGACCAACACAGGGGTGGCTCTCGAGCTGGCCCTGGACACCGGGTTGGCCGTCGAGAACCTCGCGCAAGGTTGGTGGATGCCTGTGGTGATGGTCCCCGGCGAAGAGATCGCCGGGAGCCCTTATCCCCGCGCTCTGGTGCGGGAGAGGGGCGTCCCCCATCAGATCGTCGTGAATCGGGCGGGTGCTCGCTTCGTCGACGAGGCGTCGCCTTATCACGAGTTCGTCAGGGCCATGCACCTCGAAGTCGACGGCCAGTTTCCAAATCGAGATGCATGGCTGGTGTTCGACGAGCAGTTCCGGTCGAAGTACTCATTCCCGGGGTTGGCAGCCACCGGACCGGCGCCGGCGCATGTCGAGACGGACACGTCGGTCGAAGGTTTAGCGGTTCGTGTGGGGATCAATACCGCGACACTGACGGCCACCATCGACCGCTGGAACGCCATCTGCGATTCCCGACGCGACACTGATTTCGGGCGGGGTGAGAACGACTACGACCGCTACTACGGAGACCCGGAGCTGGTGCGGAACCCCAACCTGGGGACCATCGAACGATCTCCTTTCTATGCGGCAAGGGTGATGAGCGGGTCGGTTGGCTCCAAGGGAGGCCCGGTCACGACGAAGGACGGGCAGGTCATTGACACCGACGGACGGCCCCGTCCTGGTTGGTATGCGGTCGGGAACGCCTCTGCCTTCTGGACCGGAGACGGCTACCCGGGTCCCGGGGCGACTCTCGGGATTGGGATGACTTTCGCCAACAGGGCGGGCCGCGACGCGATACGGTGCCTGCAAAATATACGGTCCTGAGACCTCGACCCATTCTGAGTGTGAAACGGAGCGGTTATTGACCGTGTATACATTCGTATGCTTATATCGCCCGGAACTTCGAAAGCCGCTGAGACCTGGAGGATCCCAAGATGTCCCTGACCCGCAAAGAAGCACGTGTCCTAATCGACACCGCGGCCGAGAAGGCCGTCGAGCTCGGGATGAAGCCTGCATTTGCGGTGGTAGACGCCTCCGGACGGCTCGTCTCCCTCGACCAACTCGACGGGGCGCTTCCCAATCGGGATCGCATGGCCAAGGGCAAGGCACTGGCTGCCATCACATTGGGCCAGAACACCCACGACGTGCTCGATATGATCGACACCAAGCCCACCAGATACCACGGGCTCCTCGCGTTGTTCGCCGGAGAGATCTACATCTCAGGTGGCGGGGTCCTGCTCAAGGCCGACGGCGAGATCGTGGGGGCCATCGGCATCGCCGGAGGCAAGGACGGGACCGATGAGAAGATGGCCGAAGCCGGTATCGAGGCGTGGCTAAAGGTGCGTGAGGAGCTCGCTTGAACCGTGGCATCCCAACCCTCTGACACCCGAATCCCTTCGAGCCAACATACGAGCACAGGTCGTAGCTGACCCATGGCTGACACCGCCCAAGAGGAGAGGGCAGTGACTCCCGCCGACCCGCGGCCCCCAAGCAAAGGGATGTTGCGGCGGCGGCGACGTGCCCAATCCGGCCCCGATCAGAACGCACTGATCGGTCATCACAAGCTGACGCCGTACCTCCTGGCTCTACCGGCGGTTCTCATGGTTCTCGTGTTGCTGGCCTTCCCGGCCATGTACGCCAGTTGGGGCAGCCTTTTCGCCACCGACTCGATCGGCGGGGAGCCGCACTTCGTAGGGCTCCAGCATTACATCGACCTCTTCACCGACCCGGACTTCTTGCGGTCGATCAACAGGACAGCGATCTTCGTCGTCGGCTGCCTCGTCGTCGGAATGTCGTTGGCCACTATCTTCGCCTTCGCCCTCAACAAGGCCCTCGGCGGGCTCCGGTTCCTCCGAGGGCTGACCATCCTCCCCTACGTCGTCTCCGGTGTGGCGGCTGCGGTCATGTTCCGTCTGTTGTTCAACGAGGACTTCGGTTGGGTCAGCCGCTTCTTGGCCCTGTTCGGCATCGAGGACGTCGGATGGTTCATCAACCCGACGCTGGCCATGTTCGTAGTCGTCGTCGCCCAGGTGTGGACCGACCTCCCTCTGGCGATCCTGTTGATCCTCGGCGGTCTCCAGACAGTCGATCCAACCCTCCTCGACGCGGCCGACGTTGACGGTGCCTCTGGCTGGACCCGTGCCTGGAAGATCTCGTTGCCCTTGGTCGCACCTCAACTGGTGCTGGCGACCATCTGGTTCAGCTACTCCACCCTCACGGCTCTCGGCGTCGTCCTCGCTCTGACCGGCGGCGGACCGCTCGGGGCAACTCGGACCCTCCCCGTCATCCTCTACGAGACGGCCTTCCGCAACTTCGATACCTACCCAGCGTTGGCGATCGTGGTGGTGGTCCTCGTCCTCAACGCCCTGCTGACCCTGACCTATTTCATGATGGGCCGCCGGTTCGCCATCGGAGACTCCTGATGGCAGTCGAAACACCAACCAACCAGGTCAGGGTGAGCTCTTCCCCCAAGAGACGGAAGACTCCGCTCTACTACTTGAGGAAGATATGGGTTTGGATCCCGCTCGCTGGTCTGGCGATCTGGACCATCGGGCCAGTACTCATCACCATCTCGATCTCGCTCAAGACCAGGGGCGCCGTCTTCGCCGACCCGGGCCTCATCCCTGCGGACCCGACGCTCGACGCCTATCGGGATGTGATCACCAGGCCCGGGTTCAAGGAAGCCTTTCTGAACAGTGTCATCGTGGGATTTGGCACGGCGCTGCTGACACTGGTGATCGCAGTGCCGGCGGCCTATGCATTCGCCAGGTACAGGTTCCGGGGACGCCACCTGCTCCTTCTGTTCACTTTCCTTCCCCGCCTCATCCCCGGTCTTGGCCTCATGGTGCCGCTCTACCGTCTCGCCGTCGCCGTCGGGGCCCTCGACAACAGGCTGACGCTGATCGTCGTGTTCACAGGGACCATCCTCCCCCTGGCGGTATGGCTGCTGGTCGGGTTCATCCAACAGATCCCCCGGGACATCGAGGAGGCAGGGAACGTCGACGGCACCAGCTTCTTCCAACGGATCCGCTACATCGTTCTCCCCCTCGCCGTTCCCGCACTCTTCACCATCGGTGTGCTCGCCTTCCGGGAGGCGTGGAACGAGTTCGACCTCGTGCTGGCGTTGACCAGAAGCACAGACGCGAGAACGCTCCCCTACGAGTTGTTCCTGATTACGACCGGGACAGGATTGGCCAACAACCCGGGTCAGGCTGCATTTGCCATCCTCACACTCCTCCCCTTCGTGTTCGTCTATCTCAGGATTGAGAAGTACATCGTGAGCGGGCTCACCTCCGGGTCGAGCAAGTGATCCGAACTTCAGCGGTTTCGTCCCCTACATGAACCCAGTAGATGAACCCAGGGACCTTTGGTCGGCCGACGGCACCCCGTCGGATGGCTTCTGTATACTGCTGCCTACAGCGCCTGGGCCTCGTGCTCGAGCGTCTGAGCAGACTCCCGCCAAGCGGTGAGTTCGTAAAACGAGGAGGAGAAATTGAGAGAGATGCAACTCTCGACGAAGGGCAGCCGGCGGCCGGGTCGATCTCATGTCGCATTGCTGGCAGTGATCATGATGATCGTCGCTGCATGTGGAGGAGACGACACGACGGACACGACCGTCGGAGGCGACGGGACCACGGTGGATGGCGGTGGTGAGGCTCTAGCTTGCGGCGGACCGGACGCCGAACCGACCGAGGTCATATTCTGGTTCAACGGTGAGACCATCCCGCCGGACGCCTTTGCGTCGTTGCAGGAAGATCACAACATCACGGTGAACTCAGACATCCGCGGTGACGACATCCTGCCGCTCACCCTGCAGATGCGTGAGGCAGGCGAGCCCCTTCCGGACATCATCGAGATCGACACCAACACGGTGCCCGCTTACATCGAAGCCGATGTGATCCAGCCCATGGACGACGTCGTCGCCCAATGGGAGGAAGAGGACCCCGAGTTGTATGCGGACGTGTTCCCGGTCGCCTGGACAGATGGCACCTTCGACGGCCAGATCTATCACATGGCCAACAAGGGCGGCAGCGACATGATGTACTACAACATCGCCCAGATCGAGGAAGCAGGCATCGAAGTGCCTCTCGAAACCTGGCACGACATCACTGAGGCAGCCCTCGTGCTCCAGGAAGCCTTCCCGGGCCTCCCCGAGTACTTTGGGACCGGTGGCGGCAGCCCGGACCGGATGTTCTACTGGTCCTACGGCTTCGGTGTGCCCTATATCGGCGATGAAGGCAACATCCCCGACCTGAGGACACCCGAGGGTCTCGAGATGATCGAGTGGCTCCGCGAGTTGTACGACGAAGGCATCGTCAACCCGGTCTTCATGATCGGTGATCAGGACGAGTCCCAAGGTGCGTTTATACGCGGCGACCTTCCCCTTCTAGACGAGGGTGCCAACGGCGGCATCAGCTTCGACGAGGCCGGATGGATCTACGGCGAGGACTACCTAACGTTCCCGCTCCCAGTCAACGAAGGCGGAGAGGGCATGGCGGTTCCTCGAGGGTTGTCGATTGTCAGTGATACCCCCAACAAATGCGAAGCGGGTTTGGTCATCCGGTATATGAGCGAAGCCGAGCAGGTGATCCCCAGGTTCACCGAGCTTCTCTCCTCACCGATCAGGTCGTACAACCTGCTGGAGTCTGCCGAAATGGCGGAAAGGCTGCCCTATATCACCGAGGAGATCAAGGACGAATGGCTGGCCTCCACACAGCAGATCCCACCAGGGACCACGACGCTGCAGGTCGGCACGCTCCTCAAGGAGCTGCTCGATGAGCTGACAGTCAGCGGTACCGATGAGCCGGCCGAGGACCTGGCCAACCGGTACGTGGACGAGATGCTCGCCCTCGACAACTAGAAGTAGACCAACACAACCGATGAGTCGAGTGGAGCCGTGCCGAAAGGCACGGCTCCACTCTTGACCCTCGAACTCTCCCGAGTGGATCTCTCGACATCCCGCACATGAACCTGAGACCAAGATTCCCCGAGGTCCTGAAACACCGCGATTACCGCTGGTATCTGATCGGGGTCGTCATCTCCCAGATCGGGACTCAGGGAACCCTCGTCGTGATGCTGTACCACATGTACGAGTTGACCGGTTCGACATTGCAGGTCGGGTTGGTCGGGGCGGCGCAGGGGATCGCCATCTTCCTGTTGTCCCCCATCGGGGGCTACTTCGCCGATCGCCTGGATCGCAAGAGATTGCTCCAGGTCGCCCAGGGCGTCTCGATGGTGGCCAGCCTCGGCATCGCCTTGGTGACCCTCGCCGGTGTAGTCGAGCCCTGGCACATCCTCCTGGCGGTCCTGGTCAACACCGCGGCAGCCGCGTTCGATCGGCCGGTGCGGAGAGCGATCCTCCCCGTACTGCTCCCTCCCGAGGACCTGGTCAAGGGGGTGGCTCTGATGAACCCGGTCGCCGAGATCAGCAAGCTGGTGGGCCCGGCGCTCGGAGGGCTTCTCATCGCAGTCGGAGGCCCCGGGCTCATGTACTCGGTCGACGCCGTCAGCTTTCTCATCCTGATCGTGATCGTGGCGTTCATCCGGGTGCCTCACGTCGAGCCGGAGCCGAGTGCGATGAACTTCGTCTCCAGCATCAGGGAGGGAGCCCGGTTCGTCAAGGATCGGCCGTTGATCCTCCATCTCCTCGGTCTCGACCTGTCCGCCATGATCTTCGCCGCCTACAGGGTGGTGTTGCCGGCTCTGACCGTGGAGGTGCTCGACGTCGGCCCTGCGGGGTACGGCCTGCTCGCTGCGGCTCCCCCGCTGGGCGCCTTGGTGGGAGGAGTGGTGGTCTACCGGCTGGTGGCCGTATCCGCTCCCGCGGGACGCCTCATCGTGGCCGGGACGATGGGCTACGGGGTCTCGGCAATAGTGCTCGCGCAGAGCAGGTCACTCGGCATGGCCCTCGTCGCCGCCGCCGGTCTGGGAGTCTGCGATGCCTTGTGCACCACGTTGCGACACGCCGGGGTCCTGCTCGCCACCCCCGATCGGCTGATGGGAAGGGTGGGTGCCCTTTACAGCATGTCAGCGCAAGGAGGGCCGGCTCTCGGCGACCTGCAGATGGGCTGGCTCAGCGGGTTGCTGGGAGTGAGCGCGGCCCTGACACTCGGGGGCTTGGTGCCGATCTTCTATGCCGCCGCCGTCGGAGCTTGGGCGACCACGGTGCGCAACTTCCGGACTGAGGACGAGCGCGCCGCCTAGGCGCCTTCGGTCTCGTCCTGCATCAGGGAGGGGTTCTGGCTCCACATCTCCAGCCTGATGTTGCGGGCGACAGTCATGTGATGGGAGGCGAGGCGTGCCGCCTTCTCGCTGTCACGCTCGATGATCGCCTCCGCCAGCTCGGTGTGCTCCAGAAACGAGCTCTCCGCCCGACCTGCCGCCTCGTAGGTGGTGAACGGATAGCGGAAGAGATGGACCGAGAGCCGTTCCAGCATGTCGATCAAAGCCCTGTTGTGGCTGGCGTACCAGATCGACCTGTGGAACTCGCGGTTGATCCCGGCGAGCACCGACGGCGCCGACCCTTGATTCGCCTCGAGCTTCGCCAGATGTCCCTGGATTCGTATCCGGTCGACCTCGGTGTGCCTCTCGGAAGCCAGCTTGGCGGCGGTGCCCTCGAGAACGATGCGGACTTCGAATATCTCCAGGATCTCGGCAGAGCTGCGCTGGCGAACTTGCAGGCCCCGACTCCCCCGCTCGACCAAACCGTCCTGCTGGAGTCGGCTTAGCGCCTCTCGAATCGGGGTGCGGCTGACACCGAGGTTCTCGGCAAGCGCAGTCTCCACCAGGTGGGTGCCGGGTGGGTACTCACCCGAGACGATCCCTTCGCGCAGCTTTTCGTACGTCGTTTCCATCCGTCGATCCATCAATCCGGCGACCTTGCAGGTCTTCCGTGTTTTGTATACTCTCGCATGCGGAACTTGATCCTGCCAGAAATCGTGCAGTTTCGTTGACCTGACGAGAGAGAGTAACAAAGCATGTCCCTGCCCCCCGTGCGGATAGAGGAGAACTTACGTCTCATCGCCCATCACACCCTGGGTGACTACCCGAACCTGGGCGAGGGAATGGCGATGAAAATCCATGGGGACCGCCGCTACCTGTATGCGGCGAACGAGCGATCACCCGGGGCCTTCTCGGTCATCGACGTCACCGAGCCGACGCGCCCCGAGCTGTTGTTCCAACTCCCCACCGAGCACGCCGACGTCCGCGCCAACTCGCTGGCCATATACGGGGACATCCTCCTGGTGGCGAAGCAGGCCGAGAAGCATGGCCTCCAGCCCGCCGGGCTCCATGTCTTCGACATCTCCAAACCCGCCGAGCCGCGCCAGATCACCTTCTTCGACACCTCGGGGCCCCATTCCAAGGGTGTGCACCGCGTCTCGTTCATGGATGGCCGCTACGCCCACCTCTCGACGGGTGCGGCCGATTTCGAGCCCAAGCAGAACCCGAAAGACCATCAGTTCTACATGATCGTCGACCTCGAGGACCCGGCGCACCCGGTCGAGGTGAGTCGTTGGTGGGTACCCGGCCAGCGCAAGGGGGACACCGAGGACTTCGTCCGCCACGAGGACCACGACTTCGGGTTCCGTGTCCATCACACCATGGTGTATCCGCAGCGACCCGACCGCGCCTACCTCGGCTACATCGACGCCGGATTCATCATCCTCGACATCAGTGAGAAGTCGAACCCGCAGTTCATCAGCAGACTCGACTACCACCCACCGCTCCCCGGCTTCACCCACACCATCGTCCCCCTGTTCGACCGGGGGATCGCACTCGTCTCCGACGAGGCGACCGGTGACGAAGGGACCGACTGGCCGAAGCGATACTGGATCATGGACATCCGGGACGAGACCAACGTCGTGATGCTGTCCAGCTTCCCGGTGCCGGATGGCTTCGACGAGCTCCACCGCATCGGTGGCCGCATCGGCGCCCACAATCTCCACGAGAACGAGCCGCTCCCAGGCAGCGCCCAACTCGTGAACACCGCGGTGGCCACCTGGTTCAGCGCCGGTCTCCGTGTCTACGACATTCGGGACCCCTTCACCCCCAAGGAGATCGGGGCTTTCCTGCCGGAGACCCCCGAAGGGCAGAGAGGGTGTCGCATCAGTGATGTCTTCGTCGACGACCGAAAGCTCATCTACGCCGCGGACCGCTCCAACGGTGGCCTGTACATTCTCGAGTACGACGGCCCGATTCCCCTCGATTGAGCCACGAATTGACCGAGGACCGAGGAAGTGGAATGAGCAGCACAGGCGCGGAGATCATCCTCGAGTACCTGATCCGTCAGCAGGTCCCCTACCTGTTCGGAGTCTGCGGTCACGGGGTCCTCGGCTTTCTCGACGCGGCGTACGACCGTCGGGACGAGATCACCACGGTGACCACTCACGACGAGAGCGTGGCCGGGTTCATGGCTGATGCCTACTTCCGGGTGACCGGAGAACCCGTTGCCACGTACACGTCCTGCGGGCCCGGCTCGGTGAATCTGGTGCTGGCTCTGGCGTCGGCGTTCCAGGACTCATCCGCCTTTCTCGCCATAACGGGCAACGTCCCGACTCAGCACTTCAACCGGGGCCCGTTCCAGGAGACGGGCCGCTTCTTCCAGGGCGACTTCACCTCGGTGGTGAGGCCGTACGTGAAGCGCAGCTACCAGGCGTTCCGGGCCGAGATGCTCCCCCAGACGATGCGTCAGGCCCACACCCTCATGCTGACCGGGAGGCCGGGTCCGGTTCATCTAGACGTTCCATTGAACGTGTTCGTCGAGGAGACGGATCTCGAGGTCCCCGAGGCCGAGACGTGGAAGGGGGCGGTGAGCGCCCGGCCCGGGGCAGATCCGGAGATGGTCGTCCGCGCCGCCGACCTCCTCCTCGGTGCCAAACGGCCCGTGATCGTGGCCGGCAACGGCGTCCTTCTCTCGAAGGCCGGCGCGGAGTTGACGGCGCTCGCCGAGGAGATGTCGATCCCGGTGATAACCACTCCTCTCGCCAAAGGGGCGATCGACGAGCGCCACCAGCTGTCGCTCGGTCCCACAGGGCGCAACGGGACGTTGGCTGCGAACCGCGCCGCCCGCAACAGTGACGTCCTCCTCGCGGTGGGCACCAGGTTCGACGACAGGTCGACGAGTGGATGGATCCCCGGTGTCACCTACGAGATCCCACCCACCCGTCTCATCCATGTGGATATTGACCCCCAGGAGATCGGGCGGAACTACCCGCCGGAGCTGGGGATCACCGCAGACGCCCGGGTGTTCTTTCGCCAGCTGCTCGATGCCGTGAAAGGCCGGGAAGCCACGGAAGGGACAGAACGGGCCTCGTGGATGAAAGAGACTCGATCCTGGGTGTCGGAGTTCGAAAGCGACATCTCGGACCATCAGAGAGACGATGCCGTCCCACTTCGCCCCGACCGGGTGGTCGGCGAGCTCCAGGCTGCCCTGCCCGAGAACTCGATCCTCCTCGCAGATGTGGGTCTCCACCACAACTGGCTCCTCCAACAGATCAAATCGCCTTCGAAAGGGAGGTTTCTCCAGGCGTGGGGCTTTGCCGCCATGGGATTCGGAGTCGGCGGGGCCCTCGGCGCCAAGTACGCCGCACCTGATCAGCCGGTGGTCGCCGTTTGCGGTGATGGCGGCTTCGTGATGCACGCCAGTGCGGTGGCCACCGCGGTGATGAACGAGCTCCCGGTCGTCTGGCTCGTGTGGAACAACTCTGGCTATGGGGCCATCTACGGCCAGCAACGTGGCTTCTTCGGCGCCGACCGGGAGCTGGCCACCCGATTCCATCATCCTGGGAGCGTGGAGCCATACACGCCGGACATGGCGGCCATGGCCCGGGCCATGGGAGCCCAAGGTCTCAGTGTCGAGAAGCCCACCGAGGTCTCCGAGGCGGTGTCTGAAGCGATCAGATCGGGCAAGCCGACCGTCATCGACGTGGTGGTCGACGATCTCAACTACTCAGCACCCGCCACAGGGGCGTGGGACCTTCCCCCGCTCGAGTCGTCACCGCCGAACTACGGCTGGGAGGGCGACCCCGACGCACCCATGACAGGGTCGCGCACCTGAAGTCGACGTCACTCGTCGACCCGCCGGCACACACATCGGTGGGGCCGGTGGCCGCCGGGCACCCATGACCTCGGGCGGCACATCGAGAGACTCCGCAACCCCAAGAGGGTCGGGCCGATGACGTTTCGCCTCTTTGCCGACACGACACCACTCCGGGAGTCGCCCCGCTTCAGGCGGCTGTACGTAGGCCAGCTGCTCAACGTGCTCGGACGGGAGTTCACGGTCGTAGCGGTCCCCTACCAGGTCTATCTCATCACCGAGTCGACGCTCCTGGTGGGGGCACTGGGGCTGGCGCAGTTCCTCCCGTTGCTGGCGTCCTCCGTCATCGGCGGCGCGATCGTGGACGCGATCGACCGCCGCAAGCTCCTCATCATCTCCCAGGTGATCCTGGCCGCCACCGCTGTCGGGCTGGCGGTGAATGCGGCAATGGAGCGTCCCGCTCTCTGGCTGCTGTTCGTGCTGAGCGGTCTCAATGCCGCATTGTTCGCCATCGACAGCCCGGCCCGCAAGGCTGCAATACCGGCAGTTCTGCCCAGGCACCTGCTCCCATCAGGATTCGCTCTGATCCAGACGATGACCGAGCTGGGCCATGCCATCGGACCGGCCGTCGCCGGCCTTCTGATAGCCCGGACCGGTCTGCCCCTGACCTACGGGTTGGAGGCCGCCACCTTCGGGCTCGCCGCGCTGGCGATGGCCGGCGTGGGACCGCTGGTCCCCGAAGGGGGCGGGCGCAAACTGGGAGCAGCGTCGATCAAGGAAGGGCTCCGCTACCTGCAGGGGCACCGGCTCATCCAGTCCGTCTTCCTGATCGACTTCAATGCCATGGTCTTCGGGATGCCACGTGCTCTGTTCCCCGCCATAGGAACCGGCACGCTCGGCGGCGACGCGACCACGGTCGGGCTCCTCTACGCGGCGCCAGGTGTCGGCTCCCTGATCGGTGCCGTGACGTCGGGATGGGTCGGTCGTGTTCAACGACGGGGCAGGGTCGTGATCTGGGCAGTGCTCGTCTGGAGCGTGTCGATCGCCCTCTTTGGCGTCGCTCCGAGTCTTCCCGTAGCGCTGGCTCTCCTCGCCATTGCGGGGGCAGCCGATGTGGCCTCGGCGGTGTTTCGCAACACGATCCAGCAGCTGGCCGTTCCCGACGCCCTGAGGGGCCGGCTCTCCGGGATCCAGACGGCGATCACCGCCGGTGGCCCTCGGCTCGGCGACTTCGAGTCGGGGCTGGTGGCCTCGGCCGTGTCGATCCGCTTCTCGGTCATCTCGGGAGGCGTGGCGTCCGCTATCGGGACGCTCCTGATAGCGCGTCTCTATCCCCAGCTCTGGGGCTACTCGGCGTCGGACGCAGACGACGAGCCCACCTCGGCCCTCGACGAGCAGTGAGCGCCCCGGCTGTCTCTGACCGGTCTCTCCCGGGGTCAGTACGAGCCATCACCCCCGAGCACGAGCCGGGAGAGGTATGCCGGTCCCGACCAAACTTGATGCGCCGCGATCTCCCATTCCGACTCAGGGATCGTCGACGGATTGCCGGGGACATTGCCGTTCCGATCGAAACGGGGGAAGTTGCTGCTCGAGACCTCGACGCGGACCCGGTGCCCGGTGTCGAACCTGTAGGCCGTGTCCCACAGGTCGATGCTCACCTCCAACGGCGCCACCCCCCTCAGGTCACCGTGGGTCTCTGACACCCGGGTGATCCCCTCGGCCACATTGGCGCAATACCCGTCAGGGGCGACGTCGACGAGCTTCGCAGTGAAGTCTGTCGTCGGGCTGCTGCTGCGGACATGGACCACCAATCGCACCGCACCGACCACGTCGAGAGGCTCGGTGAGAGAAGCGCCCGTGAAGACGAGGACGTCATCCCGAAGCTCCAGGTCGGACTGGTCCTGAACCCCGGCCCGCCCATACCTGAAACCGAGATGTCTCCCGCCTCGAGTGGGCACCGGGTGGTGGGGGTCATACAGATAGCTGTCGACGGTGTCCTGATCCGGTGGCGTAGCGGTGAGCAGACCGTCGCCGCGACGTGTGTTGGCCGAGCCCCCGCTGCGCAGGTAGAGCGTCGAGCCCTGGTTGCTCGGCGGCCATTCCGCTGCCGGGGCCCAATGATCGGGGCCCATGTGGAAGAAGCGAACCGGCGCCGACTCAGCCTCGGCCGGAGTGCCCTTGAGATGACGATCGAACCATCCCAGGAACACCCGGGCCAGACCTGAAGCACCTCCAACGGCGGTGGGCCCGAAGAAACGGTCTCCGGCGGCGTTGGCCCTCACCGACTGGTAAGCCTCATGGTCCCAGGGGCCGATCATCAGCTCGTGGCCGACGTCCGCACCACCCCCCTGACGGAGAGCCCGCCAGGCCTGAAGCTGCCCGTAGAGGAACGGGTCGTACCACCCGGCCACGTTGAGCGTGGGAATCGTCGACCCGACCAGCGAGCGGGTCAGGTCCACCGCTTCCCAGTACGGCCCGTACTCCGGGTTCTCCATCCACTCGCTCCAGAATGGAATCGCCTCACCGGCCTCCCCGAACACATCCGCGGTGGGCGTGTGCCATAGGGCCTCCTCCGGCTCGTGGACGATCCACTCGAGTCGACTGCGCATCGTCTTGGTGCACTGTTCGTCGGCGCCCAATCGATGCAACTCCGACGCTGCCGAACCGGCGGCCCAACGGAGATTGAACAGCCACTCGAACGCCCCGCCGGTGTAAACCCAACCGTCCTGGTAGTTGCCGCCGGTCAAATAGGCAATAGCCGTCACGAGGTGGGGTGGAGCGGCCGCCACCGCCTGCAGTGAGGTCACCCCCATGTAGGAAGACCCGTAGATCCCCACCCTGCCGTTGCTCCACGGTTGAACCGCCGCCCACTCGATCGTGTCGTAGCCGTCATCGCCCTCTTGGGAGAAGGGCTGGAACCGGCCATCGCTGCCGAATCTCCCCCGGGTGTCCTGCACCACCACGGAGTACCCGCGGCTGGCCGCCAGCATCGGGGGGAACATCGAGTTGGTCAGGGACATCGGGTTCTGCCGGTTGTACGGGATCCGATGGACAAGCACTGGACGCGGCTCGTCGTCCGGGCGATAGACGTCGGCGCGCAGGATCGTTCCGTCACGCATCTCGCATTCGACATGGCGATCGACGATGACCCTGTCGAAGTCTCCGGAAGAGGTGATTGCCATAGTTCGTCCCCAATCGCCGCGCATTCGTATACAGTCGTATCCTATAGTGCGCCATGTGACGGCAACGAGCTCCGCCTTTGTTGGGCCGAGCTCCGGGACGAACTCGGCCAAGGCTGAGGCAAGATCGTTGAGAGTCGAGGATTCGCACCTGATCCTCCACTCTCACGACCCAATAGGCTCCCAGGTGTCCCCCGCTTCTACAGCGCTTCACCGGTCGCCAACCCCCTTCACCTTGTTGTCCGAGTGATCGACCCCGGGATGAGCTCGCCGAGCATCGCCGAGATCGTGGCCGCCACGACCTCGGGTCAGATCAGTTGCCGCGAATGGGCGCAGTCGCGACTCGACCGGATCTCCAGCAGGGAACCAGCCATCGGTGCCTGGGCACATCTGGATCCACGGTTGATGCTCGATCAAGCCGACCGGCTCGATGAATCATCCGCACACGGGCCGCTGCACGGCATCACTGTGGGCGTGAAGGACATCATCGACACTCACGACCTGCCGACGGAATTCGGCTCCGAGATCCACCGCGGCAATCGCCCGCCGCGAGACGCTGCTTGTGTCGCGTTGACCAGGAGAGCCGGAGGCGTCATCGCCGGGAAGACAGTCACGACCGAGTTCGCCAACGTCACCCCCGGCAAGACAGCCAACCCCTTCGACCCGAAGCGATCGCCGGGAGGATCGTCGAGCGGATCGGCCGCCGCCGTTGCCTCCGGGATGGTCGACATAGCCATCGGCACCCAGACCACGGGATCCACCACGCGTCCGGCATCGTTCTGCGGCGTCGTCGGCTTTCGGCCCACCTTCGGCGACCTCTCGACCTCCGGGGTGATGCAGGTCTCCGGCTCCGTCGACACGATCGGGATCCTCGGCCGCTGCGTCGAGGACGTCGCCGTCTATCGAGATGTCCTCCTGGGAGTGGCGCCGAAGCCTCTTCCTCTCATCTCACCACCCAGGGTCGGCTTCGCTCGAACGGGTCGGTGGCTCGAGATCGACCCGACCACGCGGAGCCTCCTCGAGGGTCTGGCCGACCGCTTGGCCGCTAATTCGACGGCCGTCGGAGAAGTTCTCTCGTCGCCGATCATGGAGGGCCTGGAAGAAGCGCACCGTTGGATCACCGGGTTCGAGATGACCAGGAACCTGAGCTGGGAGATCGACAATCACTGGGATGAGCTGAGCGACGGGTTGCGGGAAGGTCGCCTTCGCGACGGTGGGGCCTGCAGCGAGGAGCTCTACTTCGAGATGAGGGCTCGGGCGGCCAGTGCCAGGCTCGATCACCATGCTGTCTTCGTAGACTTCGACGTCATCATGGCCCCGGCAACGGTCGGCGAGGCCACTCCTCTCGACGACCCAGTGCCCCATCCATGGATCTACCGGTGCTGGACCTTGCTGCACGTGCCGGTCGTGACGCTGCCGATCCTGAAAGGCCCCAATGGCCTGCCCGTCGGAGTTCAACTGATTGGCCGACACGGAGAAGATCGCCACCTCCTCGCGGTGGCGAATTGGCTGGAGAAGACGCTCGGCTATCCAACGTCCTACGCGACCGGCTGAGCGTCGTCTGCGTTCAGCCTCCTTGGATATCGGCTTCAGTCGCCCTCTGGTCGGTAGGCCACGACGTCGAAGAGAGCGATGCTGGGATCGCTCTCCAAGCCAACTCTGTCCACCGCTACGGTGGCCCTCGCCGGCGGGTTGCCCTCGAAGTACTCACCCCAGACCTGATCGAGATGAGCGCGGTTGGTTGCGAATCCCTCGAGAAAGACTGTGACCTTCACCATGTCGGCTTTGCCCATGCCCCCAGCCTCGAGGACCACCTCGATGTTGGCCATCGCCTGACGTAGCTGTGTCAATGCGTCGGGATCCGACACCTGAGTGCCCGGATCGACGCCCTTGACCGACGACAGGTACAAGAAGTCGCCTGCCCTCACGGCTGCCGGGCCGTTGGAGTGCCTCATCCCGCCCTCTGCGTCGACCGGAATCCAGTGGCTCAAAGCGCGTACACCGCAGACTCACGTCCAGCGATTCGCCCGAACACCGATCCGGAGGTGAGACCGGTGCCGCCGGGGTAGTTGAAGTAGAAGAGCCCGCCGACGAGCTCGCCACAGGCGTAGAGACCGGGAATGGGCTCTCCGTCACCACTGAGGACCTGAGTGTCGGTGGTCACCCGCAGCCCACCGAAAGTGAAGGTGATCCCGCAGGTGACGTGATAGGCCTCGAACGGGGGATCTGCGATGGTGTTGGCCCAATTGGTCTTGTCCACCTGCAGTCCCTTGGTCCTCCGGCCGTCCTTGAGGGTGGGATCGAATGTCACGCTGTCCTCGACGGCGGAGTTGTACTCCTCGATGGTCGAGACGAACTGCTCGACGTCCATTCCGTCCATCTGATCGGCGAGGCCTTTCAGCGTGTCGGATTTGACCTTGGTCACCTCAGGGATCTTGTACTCGTCACGCAGCAGATGGGCCACCTTCGAGTCGAAGACCTGCCAGGCGCCGAGACCCGGCTGCTCCAGCATCACACGCCCGTACTTGGCGTAGGTGTAGTTGCGGAAGTCTTCTCCCTCATCCAGGAACCTGACTCCGTCGTTGTTTATGAGAATCCCCCACGGGTAACTGTGCTTCTGGAAGTTGTCACCGATGCGAAGATCACCGAACTCCGGAGCGTTCATGTCCCACTGCACAGCATGTGCGCCGGACCATTGGCCGGTGGGGCTCGCCCCGATCTCCAGGGCCATCCTGATCCCGTCCCCAAGGTTGAAACGGGAGCCCCGGACCTTGGCCATGTCCCAGCCCGGGCCGAGATAGCGGGTCCTCCACTCAGTATTGGCCTCGAAGCCTCCAGAGGCGAGGACGACGGACCGGGCTCTGATCTCATTCGTCTCGCCACCCTGGATCACACGGACGCCGACGACGCGCCCATCCTCGGTCAGGAGCTCTCTCGCCCGGCTCTCGTAGACGATCTCTATCCCGGCTTTCTCGCATGCGCTCACCAGTGAGTCAACGAGACCCGGCCCGCCACCGACCGTCTCGACCGTCAACCCACCCCAGAACCTGTACTTGCCGTCCACTTCGAAGGCCTGACGACCATAGATGGGCATGAAACGCACGCCCTTCGAGGCCATCCACTTGAGCGTCTCGTGGCTACGGTCGATGAGAAGGCCAACCAGGTCGGGATCGGCCCGGTACTCAGTCACACGGGCCATGTCGTCGAAGAACTTGTCGCGGGTGTAGGAACCGAAGTCCGTCCTTGCGATCTCCTCGTCACTGAGGTCCGGCATGAGCTCGAGGAGGTCGTCCACTCCGTCGTAGACGACTCTCATGGCTCCCGCGGTGAATGCCGAGTTGCCCCCCCGCTCGGACTCCGGGGCGAACTCGAGGACCAGGACCCCGGCCCCCTGCTCGCGGGCGGACAGGGCTGCGCACAAGGCGGCGTTGCCCGCTCCGACGATGAGCACGTCGATCGGCTTTGCAGTCATGTGAGCTCCTGTCCTCCAGCTGCTCGATCAGTGAGCAACTGCCCTACAGCCCCACCCTGGCCGGACTCTCGGACCGTTCGAGGATACTGTTGCATACGAATCACGACCGGGATCAGCCCGAAAGGGTTCGAGCAGCCGGTCATTCGAATCGCCGCTTCAGCCAGTCGGCGATCGCATCGACGCCAACCTGGCGATTGTCGACCTGGACGTGCTCGGCGCCACCGTCATCGACGCTGAAGGCGATGAGTGTCTTGTCGTCGGATCCAACCGCCTCCAGGAGCCTGCGTGCATCTTCCAACGGGACCTGTCTGTCGTTCTCTCCGTGAGCCACGAGGAAGGGACAGCCGATCCGGTCGGCGAAGTCGGCGACGCTGAACGATGAGGCCATCTCGATGGCTTCATCGAGATCGGCGGCGCCAAACACCCATGGAATCTGGAAATGGGACGTTGCGCTCGTCTTCGGGTCGCGAGCGACGTTGTCCCGGATCTCGGTGACCCAACCCGGCATGTCCCAGTGCATGGCACCAAAGGCGACACAGGCCGCGTAGCGGTCGTCGTAGGCGGCGATCCTCGGGGCGTAGTAGCCACCGAAGCTGTAACCCATGATGGCGACCCGGCCAGGATCGACTTCTTCCCGGGCTGAGACGTAGTCGTAGGCAGCTCGCCCGGCGACTTCGTAGTCATACCTCGTCCTGATGTCGCGGAGCCGCAAGGACTCCCCCTGGCCCGGCCCGTCGATGGACAGGGTGTTCCACCCCCGGGCGGCGAATTCGAGCCCGGCGAAGAGCACACTCATCTCCTTGCAGTTGTCCAGGCCATCGAACAAGACGACGGTCGGCACAGGCCCGGAAGCTCGTGGGGCCTTCATGAACAGGGCTGGGAGACTCCCATCCTCATATGGGACCTCGACCCGCTCCACGTTCGGGTGCCGGCGCAGGATTCCTTTGGTGCAACAGTCGATCGCCTTCTCGCCCATGTGCCGTTTCTCAGGACTTGGGGAGATGAACCGCTCGGCCGTGAAGTAGTACATCCCGGCCCGGAGGTAGTAGTTGCCCGCTGTCATCTGCCTGCCATCGGCGTCGGCGGCGTCGGCGACCTCCTCGAGTCGGGCGGCCATGGCGGACCACTCCTCCCACCATGCATACGGCTCATCCTGACGGACTGCGAGTCGCTGGCAGATCTGGTCGATCTCGCCGAGAGCCACGGCGCCATACGGAGCCATTCCCTTGGTCACCAGGGTGGCGTTGGACCACATGAAATTGCCGGGAAAGTGCGTGATCCAGGTTGAGTGCTCGTCCGTGGCCAAGTCCGCTCCTTGTCGACTGAATAGCGTGGGCCCACGCATTGTATACTGTTGCCTACAGTCCAACAACCCAGGCGCGGAACAGCACATGACAACGAATCCGACCGAATCCCTGGCGACTTTCCTCGCCGAGGCCGACCTCGACCGCCTCCCAAAGGACGTACGGGAGCGAACTGTAACCCTCCTCATCGACGCTCTCGCATGCGCATTCCTCGGTCGCGGGGGGCCTGAGACGGTCCGCATGGAGGGGCTCGCCGCCGATCTCGGAGATCGGGGCGACTCGACCGTGATCGGCTCGACGGAGCGCTCCTCTGTGGCCGGGGCCACCCTGATCAACAGCTATCAGATCACCGCGTTCAACCTGTGTGACGTCTACCGGCCGGCGCACTGCCACCTCACGCCCCTGGTCGTCGCTCCCGCCCTCGCCGTAGCGGAGCAAAAGGGGATCTCAGGGGCGCGGCTGCTCGCGGCTCTGGCCGCAGGCTTCGAAGCGGCGTGCCGGGTGGGGTGGGCACTCGACTTCAAGTCGTTCCGGGCCGCCGGCTGGCACAGCCCTGGCGTGATCGGGCCTTTCGGCGGGGCGGTGGCCGTGGCGGCCATCCACGGTCTCGATGCCGTAGGGATGCGCAATGCCCTCGGGCTCGCCGGGAGCCAGTCGGGTGGGACGATGGCGCAATGGGGGTCGCCGACGATCAAGTTCCACCAGAGCAGGGGCGCCCTCTCAGGTCTCCTGGCAGGGTCGCTCGCCGCCCGTGGGTATCGAGCCGGCGAAGACGTCATCGCTGCCGAGGTCGGTGGGATCCTGGGCAATTTCTCGGGAGGGGGGACGCCGTCGCGCCTCACCGAGCAACTCGGAGAGCACTGGGAGATGATGAACATCTCCCTTAAGCGCTGGCCTTCCGGAAGCGGGCTGCAGACCACCGTGTCCGCCCTGTTCGACCTGATCGCGGAGCACGATGTCAGACCCGACGACATCGCCGAGGTTCGGGTGGCCATCCCGGCCGAGGCCTACAAGGCCCATGCCACCATGGCCTGGGACGACAAGTTCAAGGCAATGCTCTCCGCCCGCTTCCTGACGTCGGTGATCCTTCATGATCGCAACTGTTGGACCGAGCAGTTCGAGGACGCCCGGCGTCTCGACCCGGACGTCGATCGGTTCGCTCAGGAGAAGGTGGAGGTCCTCGCTGACGAAACCCTCGCCCCGAGTGCGGCTCGCACCGAGATCGAGCTCAGCGACGGATCCGTGATCACCGACTTCAGAGAAGCACCCAAAGGGGATCCCACCGATCCACTGGAGATCTCCGACGTGGTCGCCAAGTACGGGGACGCAACCGACGAGTCGACCTTCATGGAGACCATCGACCAGGTGACCGACCTAGCGGCAGTCTCAGACGTTGCACCGCTGATTCGCCGCTTGGCGGTATAGAGGCGCGCCTCAGTAGAGACCGGGATAGCTCCCACCGTCGATGACGATGGAGCTGCCGGTGATGGAGCCCGCTCGCTCCGACGCCAAATAGGCGATCAAGGCGCCGACGTCCTTTGCCGGTGTCATCGACTTGACCGGGGCCGACCCCCGAATCTTGGCGACGACTTCCTCATGGGTGATTCCCTCCTCCTCCGCCATTGCCACGATTCGCTTCTCCCATCGGGGTGTCATGACATGGGCAGGATCAACGGCGTTGACGGTGACTCCTTTTCCGGCCACCTCCTTGGTCACCGCACTGACCAGACTGGCGATGCCGACGTTGACCACACCACCGATCACGGCTGCGTTCGAGGGTGCCCGGCCCCGCATGCCTGCCACGATCACCACCCTCCCCCATCCTCGCTCCATCATTGCCGGGATCGCCCCCCGCATGAGACGGGCCGCACCCATCAGCTTGCTGTTGATGCCTCGCTCCCAGTCGTCATCGGTGACGTCCCACAGACCGCCATTCGGGTAGGTGCCTGCGCAGAGGGCGACGATGTCGATCTCTCCAAGGGCCTGGGCGTCCTGCACGGCGCGTTCGGGTGCGCTCGGATCCTCGAGATCGCACTCGACCACCCTCGTCTCGACGTCGGAGACCGAACCGAGCTCCTGGGCGAGAGCCTCACCACTGGCCGGAGTCCGCACACCCAGAGCGAGCCGCCCGATTCCCTCGGAGACGAGGGCGCGACACACCGCGCTCCCGATCCCCCCGTTGGCGCCCACCACCAGGGCGCCTTTCCCCGAAATTCCTAGATCCATACCGTCTCTCCTAAGTCGGGCTGCTGACCGAGATGCGTATACGGTAGTATACGAGTCGTCCCTGCCGGAGTCCTCGTGGTCCCAGATATCGAAATCCCCCTGTCCGAATTCGTCTCGACCCTCGATCTCGGTGACGTCAGCCCTTCGGCCGTCATCCAGGCCACGACCCTGATCGTCGACGCGGTGGGGTGCGCCCTGGCGGGCGACCTGAGTGAGGAGACCCCGATGGTGCGACGAGCCGCCACGCAGGCATTCGGCTCGGGGAGCTCAACCGTGGTGGGCAGCCGGGAGCGGCTGTCACCTGCTGGCGCCACCCTGGTCAACGCCTACCTGATCACCGCCATGACGGTTTGCGACGTGTACCGGCCGGCGCACTGTCACATGACACCGCTGGTCGTCCCTCCGGCGTTGACCGTGGCCGAGGAGACCGGCGCCACGGGTCATGAGCTCCTTGTGGCAGCGATCGCCGGGATGGAGCTGATGGCTCGCATCGCCGTCGGACTCGACTACCCAGCCTTCCGAGCCAGGGGCTGGCACTCCCCCGGCGTCATCGGCCCGTTCGGGGCGGCTGCAGCCTTCGGGCGGATCAAGGGATTCGACGCTGAGACGATGCTCCGCGCTCTCGGGCTGGCCGCGACTCAGTCGGCCGGCTCGTACCTCTCGTGGGGCACCCCGGCGGTGAAGTTCCACCAGGCTCGCGGGGCCGTGTCCGGCTTGCTGGCGGCCCAGATGGCCGAGCAAGGCTTCGTCGGCGGGATGCGTCCCCTAACCGCCGACGACGGAGGCATCTACAACACGCACAGCAACGGAGGCAAGCCCGAACTCGCCATCGAGGACCTGGGGACCCACTGGGAGATGGAGCAGATCGCGGTCCGTCTCTGGCCGGGAGCGAGTCCCGTGCAGACCATGCTCACCGCACTCTTCGACCTCATCGACTCCGAGGGTGTCGATGCCGGCCAAACCAGCTCCGTCGAGATCGGGATATCGAGCGAGGACTACAAGACCCACGGTGGGTTCTCGAGGCCGGTCGGCACCTTCGAGGCCCTCCTCTCCTACGCCTACCTGGCGAGCCTCGCCCTCCACGATCAACGGGTGTGGTTCGACGGCGTCCGCCCCCCTCGCATCCACGACGACCAGCTACTCGATTTCGGTGAGCATCGGGTTCGTCTCGTGGAGGTCTCAGACATCCCGGTCAACGGTTGCGAGCTGACCTTGCGACTCGGCGACGGGCGGGAGCTGCACCGACGGGTCGAGCAGGCGAAAGGCACGGCACAGAACCCGGCCACCAGGGCCGACGTCAACAAGAAGTTCCTCCTTGCCGCTGAGCCCCGACTGGGCGAGGACGCGGCTGGTGAGCTGCTGGCGATTCTCTGGGATCTGGAGCGTCAGGACAACCTCGGGATCCTCTGGTCGCTGCTGAGCACCATCTGAGTCACCCGGGATCGCATTCACCGCCGACCCCGGCTCAGCCGGACACCCCGGCCAGCAACGGGCGCACTTCCAGGGAGCGTCTTTCCTGACGTGAAGACGTGATCGCCGCCTCCACCACCGCCAGCGCCCTCACGGCCTCCCCGAGACCGGTCTCGACTTCGGCCCGTCCCCTGATCGCATCGGCGAACTCCTCCAGCTCCTCGCGGAACATGTCGGTCTGCGGGACGTCCACGAAGTCTCTGTCCTCGCCGACCTGCGCCTCGAGAGTGCTTGCATCGTCGAGCAGGTTGGACTCGGCCCAATTCTTCGCGTCGAGGCGATAGGCGAGGTTGCATTCGGTTCCCTGGATGCGCATCTCGTAGATCCGGGGTGAGGACCAACCCGACCCGAGGTAACCGAGGGCGCCGTTCTCGAACTCGAGAACGGCCATCGTAGCGTCGGAGACCTCGGCTTTGGTGTGCAGCCGGCGCAGGTGCCCGGAGACGGCCCTCACCGGGCCGAGAAGGTACTGAAGGGTGTCGGCGTGATGAACTCCCAACTGGATGAGGGCACCGCCCGCGCCCTGCTCGTCGTGGAAGCGCCAACTCTCCTCGGTCAGCCTCAGCCCTGTCGGCGTCGAGAAGTTGCACTCGACCATCGACACACCACCCACCCGGCCCTCATCGAGCCACTGTTTCATCACACGATGGCCGCCGAGCCGCCGGGCGCTGTGGCCAACCGCGAGAAGGACACCGGTGGACTTCGCCGCACGCGCCACCGCGGCCGCCGCGTCGAGCGTGTCAGTGATCGGCTTGTCGGTGAAGACGGGGATACCGGCCTCGAGACACCTGATGATGATGGCGGCGTGTGAGTCGTTGGGGGTGGTCACCACCACCCCTTCGACCTCCGGGTCAGACAAAAGGTCGTCGAGTGACCCTGCGGCCCGGGGCACACCGAGATCCTCCTGGAAAGCACGTCGCGAGCCCTCGGAGCGAGAGTGGCAGTTCACCCAGTCGATGCGATCACCCCGTTGAGCCGACCGGGCCAAGACCCGTCCCCAGCTCCCCAGGCCAACCGCCGCGAGCCGGACTCTGTCCTCACTCATGGGTGCGCTCTCAATCCAGCGGCTTGTCGCCGGTGTACTCGAGGAAGTAGAGCCCACCGTTGGCCCGATCGGCGGCGTATACGT